>JAABUX010000106.1_pt1 | contig 142942 bp, 115 predicted proteins | sample 5561851 | NCBI WGS metagenome assembly JAABUX01 (sample SAMN10711883, study PRJNA513361) | rock metagenome | isolation source: Antarctica rocks | place: Antarctica: Victoria Land, Richard Nunatak red sandstone | collected 2016-01-03
CAGCGATGAGGAGTTGGCCCAATGCACGATCAAACGTGACGACTACCACGGTGAATGGAACTATGAGATTCATCCAAGATTACACAAACAGAGTGGGTAACTTATTTTGGCGCGGATCCTTAGTTCTCAAGCTTGATATACTCCTCGCGGGATCAACTTGAGGTTTCTGATTCAAGCCTCGCGGCTGACTGGTCAATGAATCGCAACGAGTGAACCTCAATCTTGAGCCGCGAGGAGTATAATGCTGCTGATGTCGCGAGCCGAATGCAAAATCCTGAGAACCTCGATCGTGTCGTTGAGAGGCCGGTAGAAGACGACATAGGGCGAGACGACGAAACTGCGGAGGCCCGGCCCCAGCTCGTTTCGATTCTGGCCCATGTTGGGAAAGCGGACGTGCATCCGGCTGCTTTCCAGGACGGCATCAACTGTTCTGTCGGCGGCTTCCGGGTTGTTCAACGCTATATAGGCCCAAAGCTCGTCAAGGTCGGCCTCGGCCTGCTCGGAGATCCTTGGTTCGCTCATGGCTGACCCGGCTCACCTTGAGCGGCCAGCCGCTTCCGCCCGCGAGCTTTGACGCGGGCCGTGGTTTCTTCGGTGAAGGGCTGGATCTGGCCGCGTTCGGCCTGGCCGATGCCAACGGCGACGTTTCTGCGGAGATCAACCAGCTTGCTTTGATGGAGGTCGTCACGTTCCTTCATGAGCCGAAGTCCGTCGCGAATGACTTCGCTGGCGGAGTGGTAAAGGCCACTCTCGACCTTTTGGCTGACGTAGGATTCAAATTCTTTGGTCAACGAGACGTTCATGCGAAAACACTCCTTGTAAGCTTTCCGAAGTGTAACCTAGAATAACAGAAATTGCTATCTGATCACGGCGGGGGATGTCGAATCGCCCCGATCGAGTCGGAGTAGGTCGTCCACCGTCGGATGTCACCGACGGCGTTCAATGCGATGAAAATCGGGCGGTCTGGCCCGGAAGTGGAATAATCCCTCGTGAAATTTTCGATACTTACCTACAGAGGGCTCAATCCCGACTCAACTTGCTCGACACCCAACGAGGACGCTCCCGTGCCTTACATCGACTTGCCCCCCGAGACCGAAACCGAGGCCAATCCCAAACCCGCCGCCCCGAGTCGCCGAGGGCTCCCGCCGTTGTCGCCCAAGCGGGCCTGGCGGCGCGAGGGGTTGATGAAGCATCTGGTCGAGCCGACCGTCGTGGCCGAGACGGCGAGCTTGTTGGAGCAGCAGGCCGGGGAGATCTACGAGGCATTCAAGCCCCGCAACGGCTGGCAGGACTGGCTCACCGGCACCATCGCCACGATCATGCTCCGGATCAACCGGTCGGAGCGGGTCGAGCGCAAGTTGCGCGATTATGCCTCGTACCGCGCCATCGACTTCTGGGAGGACGACCAGAAACTCGCCGTCGAGACGGCGGCCCTCAAGATCGCCAGGGAGCCGAGCCGGGTGGTGGCGAAGTTCCGGGAAACCCCGAGCGGGATCGACTGGCTGATCGCCCGATGGCGAATCCTGGCCGGGGTCGAGCCGCCCGCCTGGACCGAAGACCAGCGCGAGCTGGCGGCGCAACTGGTCGGCGGGGACACGGCGGTCGACCCGTCCCAGCCCGGGTTCGTCGCCGAGTCGATCGCCGGGCTGGAAGCCCTCCGCGAGCGGGTCGAGGAGGCCGACGCCATCATCCGAGGGCTGGTCGAGGCCGACCTGCACGACGACGGGGTTCCGGGCCTGGCCAAACTCCGGCGGTATGTCCGCTCGCTGCACCGGCAGTTGAAGTGGTACGTCGACCAGTTCCACGTCGAGCACCCCGACCGATGGGACGACCCCGGGCGCCGTCCCGCCATCTACGGCCCGGTCGTCGAAAAATATCGCCCCCGCAACCCCAACCAATTCGAGGGCAAGCCCGAACCCCGATTTGACGAAACGAAGCCAACACCCGTCGCCGTCGACGAAGTCGCGCCACAATTTGACGAAACGAACCCAATCCCCGCCCCGACGTCTCCGCGAAACGACGAAACGAAGCCATTATCGACCGCCGAGACCCCCGCCAAACCCGCCTCACCCCTCCTGATCGAGCCGACGGCCCCCGTCGATGACTACTCCAACGAGAAGGGCCGCCACCATAGCCGACCCCTCCGCGCCGGAGAACCCTCCCGAGACTACGCCCGGCGCCAGAAAGCCGCCCGGCGTCGGACGAACCTCGCCCTGGCCGAGATGACCTGAACCCAACCCCGCTCTTTGAGAACCGAAGACGACGGACGCCCCGATGCCTGGCGATCGGGGATGCGCCCAACGTGCGCCCCGAGCGCACGCGATTTCCTTTCAGCCACGGATGGAACACGGGCGAATCACGGATTAATTCTCTCTTCCAAGCTCTGGTCCGTGTCAAATCCGCGTCCATCCGTGGCTCAATTCGATCCGCATCCCTGCGATTTGTCATCGACGAGAGGGGGATTAATCGCTAATCAGGTTGCGGTCGAGCGACCTTGAGGCGACCCGGCTCGCCAGCCTGAGCTTCTGGTCGCCCGAGAGGTGCTGCAAGTAGGAGGATTTGGCGGCGTCGAGCCAGCGGATGTCGCGGCCTTCGTAGCTGATGCGGACTCGGGTGAGGATCGGCCCGGGGTGGGTGATGGCTCGGGCGAGGCCGCCCGGGATGTCGCCGTTGTGCTCGATCACGTTGTAGGCCAGGCCCATCGCCTGGGCGTAGGCCCCGAAGTCGACCCGGGCCAGCTCGGTGGCGGTGGTCCGTCGGAAGCTGGGGTTCTGGAACATCCGCATGTAGTGGTATGCCCCGTCGTCGAGGACGAAGAACTTCACCGGGAGGTTGGCGCGGGCGGCGGTGGACATTTCCAAGGCCGACATCAGGAAGCAGCCGTCGCCGGTGATCGAGGCGACCACCCGGTCGGGCCGGACCCTCTGGGCGCCGATCGACGCGGCGATCGCCCAGCCCATGCTCTGGTTGTTGGCCGGGGTGAAGTAGCGTCGGGGGCCGACCAGGTCGATCGCCTCGGCGGCCCAGTGCGAGGAGGCGGTCACATCCACGAAGATCAACTCGTCGGGGCCGAGGGAGGCTCGGAGGTGCATCAGGAACGACATCGGGTCGACCCCCTCGGTGATCCGGGTCCGGCCATTTTCGCGGCGGTCGAGGTCTCGGTAGTGGGCGATCTTGCGGACGAGGCCGGGGTTGGCGGGGCGCCGGACCTTGTCGGCGTCGCGGACCAGGCGGTCGAAGAACAACCGGGCGTCGGCGTTGACCCCGACGCAGGTCGGCACGTTCCGGCCGATGTTGGCGGAGGAGGCGTCGACGTGGATCACCTTGTCGTGCTTGGGGATGGCGTAGCTGGCCGTCGAGTTCTCGGAGTATTTGACCCCGACGGCCAGGACGACGTCGACCTCCTTGAACGCCTTCTCGGCGGTTCGGGTTCCCTGGGCACCATACCCCCAGCCGACGGCGAGCGGGTGGGCGTCGGGGATCACCCCTTTGCCGCTGACCGAGGTTGCCACCGGGGCCTGGAGGATCTCGGCGGCGCAAGCCAAGCTCGGGCCGACGTCGGCGCACCCGACCCCGACATAGATCCCGACCCTCGCCTTCCGGTCCGAGAGCACGGCCAAGGCCCGGCGGTAGGCCGCCTCGTCGAACGGGACGGGGTAGGGGGGCGGGGCGACCCCGTCGTAGTCCCAGACCTGGTTGAGCAGGAAGAACGGGAGGACGACGGCCACCGGCCCCGGCTCGCCGGATCGGGCCATCCGGAAGGCGTCGTGGATCATCGAGGGGATCTGCGCCGGGTGCTTGACCTCGTAGACCATCTTGCAGATCGGCCTGAGCAGGGCGGCATTGGCGGTCGAGTGGACTTGGAAGCTCGGGGCGCCTGGGCGTCGGTCGATGTCGGTGACGATCCCGACGATCGGGACGCTGTCGAGGAGGGCCTCGCCGATCCCGGTCATGGCGTTGGTCAGCCCCGGGCCGGGGACGACGCTGAACACCCCGACCCCGCCGGTGGCCCTCGCCGAGCCGTCGGCCATGACGCTGGCGGACGCCTCGTTGGTGACGAGGAGGTAGGGCAACCCGGCGGACTTCATCGCATCCCAGAACTCGTTGTTTTGGGCCCCGGGGACGCCGAAGACACAGGGGACGCACTCGCATCGGAGCGTCTCGGCGGCGGCCTGGGCGCCGGTCATCCGCCCGAAAACCCCCCGAGGGGCAGGCCCGACCAGGCCCGGCGGCAAGGCGGGCGGCAGGGCGTCCTGCGCGACGCTCGGGCGGGCAAGGACCCCCACCGAGGCGCCCAGGAGTCCGAGCGATCCGAGGGCCGATCGCCGATTCAGCGGGAAGTCCATGAGCTTCGCCCTCCTTTGGCGATCGACCCGCCGGGGCGGGCCGAGATCGTTCCGAAGGGCTTCCAAGCCCTCCATCCTCTCCGATCACCCTTTCCGTATCGGCTTGCAAAGAGGAGGTATCGCCCGATTGCGGCCATGATCGACATGCAAACCTCGTCAAGACCGCTCCAACCCGGTCATCCGTCGCAATCGGTCGAGGAATGCTTCGTCGATGGATTCGGGGTGAGACCGGAGGTGGCGAATACATTCGAGCATGATCGCCCCCCTATAGTCGATCGCGTCGAGGTGCTTGACCCACTCGCCCCAGTCGATCCCGCCCAGGCCGGGCGGCCAGTGGAGGTCTTGCCGACCGTTGTTGTCGTGGACGTGGGTGGTGGCCAGGAGTCGGCCGGCCGCCAGGGTCATCCCCACCAGCCCGGGTTCGCCGGGGGACGCGATCGAGGCGTGCCCGGTGTCCATCGCCAGGGCGACCGAAGGGCTGGCGACCTCGTCGACGATCGAGGCGAGGTCGGCCATCTTCGATCCGGGGTAGACGCCCGGCGGCATGTTCTCGACGCAGACCACCACCTTGGCCGCCTCGGCGATGGGGGCAAGGGTTCGGAGCGAGTCGATCAAGGCATTCCGCCGACCGGACGTTTCGGACGGGTCGGACAGGCCACCGGGGTGGACGACCAGGAACGTGCCGCCGGCGGCTCGGAGCCAGTCGACGCATCGCCGGATGTCGTCGACGCTTTCGAGGCGGATCGTCGAGTCGAGCGACCCCAGGTCGACCTGCCTGGCTCGGATCGACTGCCCGCCCCAGCAGCCGTGGGCGCTGTGGATGGCGAGGCCGGCGTCCTCGGCCCGGATGACGAGTTCTCGGGGGTCGGGCTGGGCTCGCCAGTCGGGGAGGATCTCGAGGAGTTCGGCGCCGATCGTCCGGGCGATGGCCAGCTCTGCCCCGAGTTCGGCCTTGGGGTAGCCGTAAACGATCATGGTTCCGAGGGGGCGGCGGATCGGGGTGGTGATTGTCATGTTGGGTCGATCTTGGCGTCGGCTTCGGGGTTCGGCTTCGGGGTAGCGCTCTTGTCGAGAAGGGGCCGGGACGGCATGATAGCGAGACGTGATCCGCTCCGGCCACCCGAGACCCAATCGGCTCGCAGTTCCGGATTTGCCGGCCGAAGGTTGGCCGATCGGACCCGACGGCCTCCGCCGCCGTCTAGCCTCGGCCCGTCGACCGTCCGAAAGGAAGTTTGGGAATGCCGCCTGCCGCCTTGGTCGACCCCGCGACGATTGATACCTCGCGCGTCTTGGCCGACGGGGAAGCGATCCGCCAGGGGAACCCGCAACGGTTCGAGATGGAGCAGCTCACCGCGATCGTCTTCCTCGATCGCGACGACCACCTCATCATCGGCTACAAGGACGTCAAGCCCGACGAGTTCTGGGTCCGAGGCCACATGCCCGACTACCCGCTCATGCCCGGCGTCCTCATGTGCGAGGCCGCGGCGCAGCTTTCCAGCTATTATTGCCACGTGATCAACCTCACCGAAGGCAGCTTCATCGGCTTCGGGGGGATGGAGAACGTCCGCTTCCGAGGGCAGGTCCGGCCCGGCGACCGCCTCGTCCTGGTGTCCAAGGCCACCCGCGTCAACCGCCGCCAGACGATCTTCGAGACCCAAGGGTTCGTCGGCACCAACATGGTCTTCCAGGCCCGGATCATCGGCGTCCCGCTGGCTAGCCGGGCCTGAGCGAACCTCTCGCATCCTCAACAGGCCGACATGATCGACGCCACGCCCTTCCTCTTCGATCTCGAACGGGCCGAAGCCCCCGTGAGTTGGCCGGACGTCTTCGGCAACGACCGCCCGGTCGAGCTCGAGATCGGCTCGGGCAAGGGGCTGTTCCTCGCCAACGCCGGGGCGGCGTGCCCCGACCACAACTTCTTCGGGATCGAGCTGGCCAGGAAGTATGCCCGGCGCGCCGCCGAGCGGGTGGCCAAGCGAGCCTTGGCCAACGTCCGGGTCTTGCCCGGCGACGCCCTCCTGTTCATGGCCCGGTACGTCCCCGACCGCAGCCTGTCCGCGCTCCACGTCTACTTCCCCGACCCCTGGTGGAAGGCCCGGCACCGCAAGCGCCGGGTCTTCAACGAGCCTCTGGTCCTGAGCGCCCAGCGGACCCTAATCCCCGGCTCCGAGTTGCACGTCGTCACCGATGTCTTAGAGTACTTCGGGGTCATCACCGACTTGATGGCCGAGCACCCCCGGTTCACGAATCAACCGGTCCCCGCACCGCTCGAAGCGACCCACGAACTCGACTACCTCACCAACTTCGAGCGCAAGTATCGGATCGAAGGTCGACCGATCCACCGGGCGCTCTACCGATTCGATTGATCGACCAACCCGAGGGCAGGCGGATCAGCGCTGTTGGGATCGGGGGGTAGGTGGCAACCATCGCAAACCTCGGACGGCGGCTCGGGCGTCCTCGTCGGCCTGGCGGAGGGCTTCCTCGGCGGCGGAGGGCAACTCCTCGGGCGGAGGGGGGACGACGATCGCGGGGTGATCGATCAGGGCGACGGCCGATTCCCTCGACGCATCGGCGACCGGCTTCAGCCAGAAGCCGAGCAAGAGGGCCAAGGTCGAGCAGGCGCCGATGGCCGTCGCGGTCGGCCAGGTCAGTCGAGGGGCGAGCGGTTCGCCGACGGGGTCTCGGAAATACATGGCCACGATGATCTTGAGGTAGTAATAGGCCCCGATCGCCGAGTTGAAGACGCCGATCAAGGCCAAGGATTGATACAAAGCCGCGTCGTCCCCGGAAGACGCGGTCAAGGCGGCGACGAACAGGTAGAACTTGCCGAAGAAGCCCGACAACGGCGGAATCCCCGCCAGGCTGAACAGGCAGAGCGTCATCGCCAGGGCCAGGATCGGGTGGCTCCGGGCGAGGCCCGCGAGGTCGTCGACGGTTTCCACAGGCCGGGACGGCGAACTCAAACCGATGATCACGCCGAACGCACCCAGGGTCATCAATGCATACGCGACGAGGTAGAACAAGATCGCCTCGCTGCCAAGCTCGCTCGGGGCGTAGCCTCCGGCGGGGTAGCCGTGGAGGTCGCCGTTGCGGAAGGCGACCGCCACCCCGATCATGAGGTAACCCGCGTGGGCGATCGACGAGTACGCGAACAGCCGCTTCAAATTGGTCTGACCCAAGGCGACCGTATTGCCCAGGGTCATCGTGATCGTGGCGATCACGAACGCCAGGACCGCCGCTTGCTGGGTCAGGTGGTTGTCGGGCGGGGCGATGTCGGTGGGGATCACGGCGGTCAGGGTCCGCAAGAACGCGACGAAGCCGACCCCCTTGGGAATCCAGGCGAGCAACGCGGCGATCACCGTCGGCGACCCTTGATACACGTCGGGGGCATAGAAATGGAACGGGACCGCCGCGACCCGGAAGCCCAGACCCGCCATCACGAACACCAACGCCACGACCGCGAAGATCGGCTGGGGGACATTCGGCAACGTCCGGGGGACCTGGCCCAGGTAGCTCAAGGTCTTGAGGTTCGAGACCCCCGTCATCCCATAAAGGTAGGCCAGGCCGAACAGGAGCAAGGCCGACGAGAACACGCTCAGGAAGAAGTACTTGGTGGCGGCTTCCTGGGTGCTCTCGGTCCGCCTCGACAGGTAGAGCAGCAGGTAAGTCGGGATGCTGACCAACTCCAGGCCGACGAACAGGAAAACCAGCTCGTTCGAGGCGCAGACGACCATCGCCCCGGCGTGGATCATGAGGATCGAGCCGAAGAACTCGGGGGCCCGCTCGTCGTCGACCTGGTTGTGGGCCAGCCCGAGGAGGATCAGGCCGGTCAGGAGGAAGAAGAGGCGACCGTAGCCCGACATCGCGTCGTTGAGCGCGATCGAGCCATAGGGGTCGGTGATCTGGTCGCGGAGCATGACCAGGGTCAGGAGCGCGACAACCAAGGTCGAAGCCGCCGTGATCGACCAGACGCGCCTCGGCACCTTGACGAACGCCCCGAGCGTCATCATGACGGTCGCGGAGAGGAGGATCAGGATCTCCGGCAGGAGGATCAGGAGCGTTTGCCGGGCGTTCTCGATGGCGGTCATCGACGGGCGGACCTCGAAGGGTTGGGATGCCGGGAGTTACTCGCCGATCGGGCGGACGGCGACGACCTTGGGCTGGGTTCGGGGTTGGAGATGCTCGACGATCGGAGCGATCGGCGGCTTGACCCGGTCGACGAACGGGGCAGGGTACAGGCCGATGACCACGATCAGGACGATCAGCGGGACGATCCCGCCCAACTCGACCGCCCCCAGGGTGAACGGGACCGACGGCGAGGCGGCCGAGTTGCCGCTCGAAGGGTCGGCGTAGACCGTCGGCTCTCGGAGCGGGCCGAAGACGACGCGCTGGAGCATCCAAAGGAGATAGTAGGCGCCGAGGATCATCCCCAACGTGGCGAACACGGCGGTCGTCGGTCGGGCCCGGTACATCCCCAGGAGGATCGGGAACTCGCCGATGAAGCCGTTCAAGCCCGGCAGCGCCGCCGAACCCAGGGCCGCGACCATGATCAGGAACGACCAGACGGGGTATCGGTTCCAGAGGCCGCCGAGTTCGGAGAGGTCGCGGGTCCGGTAGTGGTCGGAGATCAGGCCGACGCAGGCGAACAAGGCCCCGGTGGTCAGGCCGTGGTTGACCATCTGGATCGTCGCCCCCTCGATCCCCGTCGCGTTGAGCGAGAACAGGCCGAGCACCACGAACCCCATGTGGCTGATCGAGCTATACGCGATCAGGCGTTTCAGGTCGTGCTGAGCCAGGGCGGCCAGGGCACCGTAGATGATGGCGATCGTCGCCAGGGTGGCCATCAACGGGGCCATCGCCTCGGCGCCGATCGGGGTCATCCCGAGGTTGAACCGGAGCAGGCCGTAGCAGCCCACCTTCAGCGCCGCGCCCGCCAGGAGGATCGTCCCTCCGGTCGGGGCCTCGCTGTACGCCAGGGGTTGCCAGGTGTGGAGCGGGAACAACGCGAGCTTGGCGGCGAACCCCGCGAACAGCAAGAGGAACACCAGGACCTGCGGCTTGGTCCAGAACGACCCCGGATCGCCCCAGGCGTGCGGGGCTTGCCACTCGGCCCAGGGGAGGTTGGCCAGGCCGGTGGTCAACTCGGGGATCGAGAAGGTGAGGACATGCCCCGGCGAGTAGGCGTAGTGGATCGCCACCAGGGCGATCACGCCGAGCAATGTGAGCAAGCTTCCCGCCAGGGTGTAGAGGAAGAACGTCAGCGAAGCCCGTCGCCGGTCGACCCCGCCGAAGATCCCGATCAGGAAGAACAACGGGATCAAGGTGAACTCGAAGAAGACGTAGAACAGGATCACGTCGAGGCTGGCGAACAGCCCCAGAAGCCCCGACTGGAGCGCCAGGAGCAGGGCGTAGTTCGTCGAGGCGTTCTTGAGGATCGAGTTCCACGAGCAGCAAACCGCCGTGACCGCCAACAGCGAAGTCAAGGCGAACAGCCCGACGCTGATCCCGTCCAGCCCCAGCGCGAACCGGACGCCGACCTGCCCCATCCAGGCCGCCCCATAAGGGACCTTCCCGCCCCCGAACGCGAACTGGGGACCAACCACGTCCGACCGGAACCCGAGGACCAGGATCAGCGTCAACGCCAGCGTCGCCAGCGCGAACCCCAGCGCGATCGACCGCGACTCCTCGGCGGGTCGGTTCGCTCGGAGTGCCAGGAGGACGCTCCCGAGCATCGGGAGCAAGACGGTGAACACCAGCAAGAATGCCATCACGGGTCCCTCGGCGGTCGGTCGGTCGTGGAAAGCTCGAAGGAGATCAGCGCGGTGAGGCCGTGGCCCGAAATCAAACCAGGAACAGCAAGGCCAGTAGCAAGACACCCACGCTCAACGCGGTCACGGCGGCATAGTATTGCACCAAACCGTTCTGGATACGAGCGAAGACTTGCCGACCCAGCGTTTGCGGGAGCCAGGCCACCGTTTGCACGAGGCCATCGACCACGAACTTGTCGAGGAAGTCGGCGACCTGCCCGAGCAACCGGGTCGGCCAGACTAGGACCGCCGAGTAGGCTTCATCGACCCCGAACTTGGCGAGCGAGGCCCGGTAGAGCGGCCCGAGTTGCCGGGCCAGCCGGGCCGGGATCGGGCTGATCACGGTGTCGTTGGCGTAGAAGACGTAGCTCAGGCCCAGGCCGAAAAGACCGACGAACGTCCCCAAGGTCGCCGTGAGCCAGTCGAAGTTGTGCGTGATCGACCCCTCGACGACGTGAAGCTCTCGGGTCAGTTCGAGGTGATGCTCGAACCAGTGCGTCGGCCCGAAGATGATCCCGACGAGCGTGGCGCAGACCGCCAGGGCGATCAACGGGAATGTCAGGAGCGGCCCGCCTTCGTGGCCGAAGTGAGCATCATGGCTGTGATCGTGGCCCTGATCCGCCCCGTGCGAGGAGGCGTCGCCTTCGGAGTCGGTGGCTGGGGCGTTCGGGTCGGGCAGCCTCTCGGGTCCGTGGAAGGTGAGGAAGAAGGCCCGACCGGTGTAGAACGCGGTCAGGCCCGCCGTGCCGATCGCGGTGGCGTAGATGAGGTAGTAGACCCAGCCCCAGCCGGTCCCGCCCGAGTCGTTGCTGGCGTGCGCGGCGAGCTTGATCGCGGTGAGGACCTCGTCCTTGCTGAAGAACCCCGCGAAGATCGGGATGCCCGACAGGGCGAGCACTCCGACGCCGAACGTGGCATAAGTCACCGGCAGCCGCTTGCGGAGGCCGCCGAACTGCCTCATGTCGATCACGCCGCCCATCGCGTGCATCACGCTCCCCGACCCGAGGAACAGCAGGGCCTTGAAGAAGGCGTGGGTGAACAGGTGGAACATCCCGGCGATCACCGCGAACGTGGCCACCCCCTTCACCCCCGACCCCAGCGCCATGAACATGTACCCAAGCTGACTCACCGTTGAGTACGCCAGCACCCGCTTGAGGTCGGTCTGCGTGACCGCGATGACCGCCGCGAGCAACGCCGTCGCGCAGCCGACGATGGCAACCGTCAGTTGCACCTCGGGGACCATCGCCAGCAAGGGCGTCGACCGGGCGACGAGGTAGACCCCCGCCGTGACCATCGTCGCCGCGTGGATCAAGGCCGAGACCGGCGTGGGGCCTTCCATGGCGTCGGGAAGCCAGACGTAAAGCGGGATCTGCGCGCTTTTGGCGGTCGCCGCCCAGAACAGGAGGAGCGAGATCCCGGCCAAGGCCGCGTCGGGCATCGACTGCAACACGTCATGGCTCAGGATATGGGCGTAGCTCAGGTCATGGTCGATCGAGGCCGACCACATCCAGAAGATCGCCAGGGCGAACCCGACGTCGCCGATCCGGTTGACCAAAAACGCCTTCTTGGCCGCCGCCGCCGCCGCCGGCTTGTCGTGCCAGAACCCGACCAGGAGGTACGAGCAAACCCCGACGCCTTCCCAAAAAATATAAGTCAGCAGGTAGTTCGACGACAGGACCAGCCCGGTCATCGAAGTGACGAACAACCCGATCAGGGCGAAGAAGCGAGGGAACCCCGGGTCGCCCGCCATGTAGCCCGCCGAGAACACCGCGACCAACGTGCTGACGAACGTGACCATCGCCAGCATCATGGTCGTCAGGCCGTCGACCTGGAACTGGATCGGGATCTCGAGGCCCGAGATGGTCAGCCACCGGATCGGCGTCGAGACCGCCTCGGCGCTTGAGTTGGCCAGGAGCACGAGCGACACCAGGAACGCCAGGCCGATCCCCGCGATCACCGGCAGGTGCGACCGAACCCCGAGCCACTTGCCGCCGACCGCCGCGATCAACCCGCCCAAGAGGGGCAGTGCCGGGACGATCCAGGCGTTCCGAACGAAAAAGTCCATCGCTGCGCTGCTCCGGGAAAGGTCAAAATTCTTCTTGGCCACGGATGAAACACGGATCAGAAACTCAAGATATTTTTCTCTTATCCGTGTCCCGTCCGTGTTCCATCCGTGGCTCAATTCTCTTAATTAGTCGCGGCGAGAGGCCCAGGCCCCGGCGGGGTGGGCGGGTTCGACCCCGGCGGGTTCGAGGTGCGGGTAGGTTTCCGGCCCGTTCTCGACTTCGAGCGGTTCGGCGGTCTCGGCGGAGTCGACGATCTCGGGACGGCCCGGCTCGCGGAGTTCCTGCCAGAGCGACACGTCGAGCGAGCTTCGGCGGTTGAACAGGACCAGGATCAGGGCCAGGGCGATCGACGCCTCGCATGCCGCGACGGTCAGGATCACGATCGTGAAGACCTGCCCGGTCCAGTTCCCGTGATACCGCCCGAAGGCGACCAGGGTCAATGCCGTCCCCTGGAGCATCATCTCGGCGGACAGGAACATGACGATCATGTTGCGTCGGGCCAGGAACCCGAGCATCCCCAAGGCCATCAGCGCCGCGCCGATCAGGAGGTAGTTGGTGAGCTGGTCGAATCCAAAAACGTCGGGCATGATCAACTCACGAAGGATTCGAGGGACTTTGGAGCGTTCAAAAGGGTGGGAGTCTTGAAGTTCATGGTCCGGTCCGTCAAACCCCGGCGTTGGCCGCCGCGTCGTTGGTGGCGGGTCGGATCGGGGCCTTGGGGGTGGCGATCGTCAGGGCGCCGATCAGGGCGACGAACAGGAGGGCGCCGGCCAGCTCGACCGTCACCAAGTGCTCGGTGTAGAGCGCGGTGCCGAGGCCCGCGACGTGCGCCCCGATCGCCTTCTGGCCGGGGACCGACTCGGGCAGGGCCAGGCTCGCCGGGAGCGACCGGCGGAGGACGGTCAACTGGCCGCCGCCGAGGAGGATGGGGTTTTTCAATCGCTCCGAGGCCGGGATCAACTCCGAAGGAGCCGAGATCACCCTCCGTGTATCCGCCACCTTGGGGTTGATCGAAGGGGCCGCTCGGAGGCTCAGCAAGGCGTAGACCAGGCCGAACAGGAGCAAGAAGCTGCTGAACGTCGCCCAGAACGGCGATCGGGCCGTCCGGTCGTACACGGCTCGCCCTTCCATCTGCGCCAGCATGATCACGAACAAGAAGGTGACGATGATCGCCCCGGCGTAGACGATGATGGTGCCCGCCGCCAGGAACTGCGCACCCGACAGCAAGAATAAACCCGAGGTCGCCAGGACCACCGACGCGAACCAGAGGGCGCTGTAGATCGGGTTCCGGCTGGTGACGGTCAAGATCCCGCCGAGGACCGACGCGAAGGCGAAGGCGTAGAAGAAGAACCGGGTGACAAGCTCCACCGGCGCCTTCCAGAACGTGGCGAACACCACCACGGCCAGCCCCACCAGGGCATAACCGACGCGGTGGGCGAGCCTCGGCTTGGCGATTCCGTGCTCGTGCGGCAGGAGCAAGTAGGTCCCCGACGCCCCCAGGAGGATGAACGCGACGGCGCGGATCAGGCTGGATTGGTCGATCGTTTCCACGGTCTTCGATGGTCCTTTGGCGGTCAAAACAAACGAGGTTCAAGCGTCGAGCGGACCCGAGGTCACGGTGGTCGGGATCACCCGCGTGGTCACCGGCACGCCCGGCCCCGGCCCTTTGGAGTACTTCATCGGCTCGGAGTCTTTGGTCAGGTCGAACACCGAGAGGAGCTTGGTCTTGTCGAAGATCATCTGCTCCCGGGACAGCCCGGTCAAGTCATACAAGCCCGTCAATTCGATCGCGTTGACCGGGCAGGCTTCCTCGCACATCCCGCAGTAGATGCAGCGCAGCTCGTCGATCACGAAGCTTTCGCAGTATTTCTCGCGGTCGGCCCACGAGTCCGGCGCCGTCGCGCCGACGATGTCGATGCAGTGCGCCGGGCAGGCCGTGGCGCAGAGCATGCAGGCGACGCATTTGACCCGCCCTTGCTCGTCCTTATTGAGCCGGTGGACGCCTCGGTAGTTCGGCGTCGGGATATGCTGTTCCTCGGGGTACTGGACGGTGATCGCCCCCTTGCCGATCGCCGCCGCGACGATGTGCCGCCCCGTGACCGCCAACCCGCCCAAGATTTGAGGGAGGTAGGTCTTCTCCCACCGGGTCAGAGTCGGCGGCGCGATCTTCTTGACGCTCGGATCATCCATCTTCATGGTTCGTCATCCTTCGATCAATAAAAGGTCCAACCGAAGACGTCGCGGCACAGGTACAGGACCGTCGCCGTCGCCGTCAGGTTGATCAGCGAGAGCGGGATCATCCGCTTCCAGGCGAGGTCCATCAAGGTGTCGTAGCGGAACCGGGGCAAAGTCCAGCGGACCCACATGATGAAGCCGATCATCAAGCCGACCTTGCCGATCATCACCGCCATCTTGGCCAAGCCCGCGATCCAGCCGGTCTGCTGCTGGTCCAAGACGAACGGGAGGTCCCAGCCGCCGAAGAAGAGGATCACCGTCAGGAAGCTGACGGTGATGACGTGGAGATATTCGCCCAGGAAGAACATCCCGAACTTCATCGCCGAATACTCGGTGTGGAAGCCGCCGACGAGTTCTTGCTCGGACTCGGGGAGGTCGAATGGGAGCCGGTTGGTCTCGGCGAACGCGCTGACCAGGAACAAGAGGAAGCCCAACGGCTGGGCGAAGCAGCCCCAGACGTGGCGATCCTGCCACTCGACGATGTTGTTCAGGTCGACCGAGCCGCAGATCAGGATCATCCCCAGGATCGACATCCCCAGCGGGATCTCATACGAGATCAACTGGGCGCTCGACCGCAAGCCGCCGAGGAACGAATACTTGTTGTTCGACGCCCAGCCCGCGAGGATCACGCCGTAGACCCCCAAGCTGCCGACGGCGAGGATGTACAAGATCCCGATGTCGACGCTGGGGGCGATCTGGAAGTCGACCGGGTTGCCGAACAGGGTGGGAGCGGTCGCCCCCACCGGCCCGAACGGGACCACGGCGAAGCCGATCATCGCGGCGATGATCGCCAAGATCGGCGCCATCGTGTAGATCGGCTTCGAGACGTAATCCGGGGTGACGTCCTCCTTGAGGATCATCTTGACCCCGTCGATCAACGGCTGGACCAGGCCATAAGGCCCGACCCGGTTCGGCCCCTTCCGGTCCTGCGCCCAGGCGGCAATCTTCCGCTCGATGAGGATCAGGTAGGACACCGTCCCGAGGCTGACCCCCACCACGGTCAACATCCGAATCATGATGATCGCGAACTGGCCGAATGTCATCGCTCGATCACCTTTCTCGAACCGCCCTGGAACATCAACGTGTCAAGCATCCTTGCCCCCCTTGGGGCCGGCCTCGCCGGGTCGATCCCCCTTCAAGTATCGGGAGACCTGCCAGGGGTCGTCGAACCGACCGCCGACGCCGACCAACTCCGCCGGGGTCTCGGCGGGCCGGCCGATCAGGACCCCGAGGTCGTTGAACGTCCCCGACTCGGCGACGGCGAACGCCGGGATCGCCGAGGCCAACTCGACCAAAACGTCGCGCGACCGGATCGGACCGCCGGGCCGCCCCATCAGGACGGCGAAGATGTCCAAGTCGGGTAGCGAGCCGTCGCGGGGCGGGAGCGCCGCCGACGAATACTGGAGCCGCCCCTGGAAGTTGACGTAGCATCCCGCCTTCTCGCCGAACGTCGCGCCCGGGAGGACGACGTTGGCCATCTGCGCCAAGGGCGTGACCTGCGTATCTTGGACGACCAGGAACGACACGCCCCCTCGCAAAGCTCTGGCCTCGGCCTCGGTCCCCCAAGGGTCGATCGCGTCGGACGTGAAGTAGAGGGCGCCGAACTCGCCGTTGCCGATCCGAGGGGAGATCGCGTTGAACGGGATCACTTCCCCCTGGAAGTGCGCTAGGATCGCCTCGACCCCCCGGCGGTTCGGGCACTTCTCGGCGTGGATCGTGAACGGCCGGGGGACGACGAAGCTGGTGTCGCCCGACCGCCCTTTGGTCTTGTCGGGGGTGAACGTCCGGTCCTCGCCGACAACCGGCACCGGCCCGAGGGCGAGCACGCTATCCGCATCGATCCCCTTCAAATAGCCGGCCATCAGGTAGGCTTCTTCGACCGTCAAGAACGGCGAAATCACCCCGACGACCTTGAACCCGTCGCCGACGACCCGCCGGAGCGACTGAGACACGTTGTTCAAAGCCTGATTCATCTCGACCGGCCCGAGCACGCCCTTGTTGGTCGCATACGCGGTGGCGAGCAGGTTAGGGTCGTTGGCCGACTTGTAGCCGGCCCGCCCTTCGTCGCAGATCCAATAGTCGTTGACGAGCGGGTTCTTCCGCGCGGTGAACCGCCAGATCTGGCCCCGGTTTTCCTCGGCCTTGATGTTGCAGCCGGTCGAGCACTGGGTACAGATCGCGTCGTGCTTCGACAGGAACCACGACCGCTGCTTGTGCAAGAAATCCTTGTCGAGCAAGGCGCCGACCGGGCAGAGGTCGACGACGTTGCCGGCCAGGGGGTTGTCGACCGGCTCTCCGGGGAAGACGCCGATCTCGGTGTGGTTCCCTCGGCGCATCACCTGGAGTTCGCCCGTCTGGGTGATCTCGCGGGTGAACCGGACGCATCGGGTACACATGATGCATCGGTCTTGGTTCAAGATGATGTTTTCCGACACATCCTTGCGGGGGTTGACGATCCGCTCCTCGACAAAGCGGTGGCTCGCCTGGCCATATTCGTAGCTATAATCTTGCAGGCCGCACATCCCGGCCTGGTCGCAGACCGGGCAGTCGAGCGGGTGGTTGATCAGGAGGTATTCCATGATCATCTTGCGGTGTTCTTCGACCTTGGCGCTGTTGGTGACCAGGACGGTCCCGTCCTTGGCCGGGGTCTGGCAGGCGGGGACGAGCCGGGGGACCATCTTGATCTCGCCGGTCTTGGCGTCCTTGGTGCCGACCTCGATCTCGCACATCCGGCAGTTGGCAACGACCGAAAGCGCCGGGTGCCAGCAGTAATACGGGATGTCGACCCCGGCAAGCTGCGCGGCCTGGATGGCGTTGAGCTTCTCCCCCTCGGGGAGTTCGTGGTCGAGTCCGTTGATGATGATCGTCGCCATCTTGGTTCCTTCAAAGACCCCGGCACAAGATCCAAAATCGGTTGAGCTTGGTGCCGAGGTCGTGGCGTATGCGAGGATGTCGGACGATCGGTGAGTATGATAGCGACTTCGGGTCAGTCATTGCGAGGCGAATAAAGTGCGGCCATCGGTGCCGGGACGATCGGGAGCGACGCGTTGGTCGGCTCGGGCGACAACCCCAGGGCGATCGCCTTCTGGAGCGGGGTGACGATCTGATTGTGCGACTGGTGCGTCCGGATGTACTCTTCGAGTTCGCCCCGGAACTTGGCCATCGCGTTCTTGAACGGCCAGGCGGCGCCGTCGGCCAGCCCGCAGATGGTGGTCCCGGGCGTCAGGCCCATGGTGTTGGCCATCTGGAGCATGATGTCGAGGTCTTCGATCCGGCCGCCGCCGGCCTTGATCCGCTTCATGGTCTTGTACGTCCACCCCGTCCCCTCGCGGCAGGGGGTGCATTGGCCGCAGCTCTCGTGGGCGAAGAACCGCGAGGTGTTGTACAGGTAATCCATGATCTTGGTGTGGTCGTCGAGCACGGTGACGGCCGCCGTCCCCAGGCCGAGGCAACCGGTCTTCTTGAGGTCTTCGAAGTCGAGCTTGGTGTCGAACTCGTCGAGCTTGAGCAAGCCCATGCTGATCCCGCCGGGGATCGCCGCCTTGGCCTTCCGCCCCTTCCAGACCCCGCCGCCATGCTCCTCGATCAGCTCGTTGACCGTGACGCCGAGCGGCAACTCGACGCAAACCTGCTTGTTGACGTGCCCCGAGACGCAGTACAGCTTGGGGCCGTAGCTCTTGGGAGTCCCGATCGACTTGAACCACTCGACCCCCCGGCCGAGGATGTGCGGGACGCAGCTCAACGTCTCGACGTTGTTGACGACCGTCGGCTTGCGGAACGCCCCCTCGATCGCCGGGAACGGCGGCTTGATCCGGGGCCAGCCGCGCTTGCCCTCGAGGCTCTCGATCAGCCCGGTCTCTTCGCCGCAGATGTAGGCCCCGGCCCCCCGGTGGACGTGGATCTCCAGGCTGAAATCCGTCCCATAGATGTTCTTCCCGAGGTGCCCCGCCGCCCGAGCCTCGGCGACCGCCGCTTCGAGGCGACGGAACGCCCGGATGTACTCGAATCGGACATAAAGGTAAGCCGTCTTGGCCTTGGTGGCGAAGCAGGCGATCTGGATGCCTTCGAGGAGTTGGTGCGGGTCCAGCTCCATCAATTTCCGGTTGTTGAACGTCGCCGGCTCGCTCTCGTCGGCGTTGATGCACATGAAGGTTTCCGCCCGATCTTTCGGGAGGAAACTCCACTTCAGGCCGGTCGGGAACCCGGCGCCGCCGCGTCCACGCAGTTCCGCATCCTTGACGATCCCGATCACCTTGTCGGGGTCAAGCTCGGTCAACGTCTTCCGACCCGCCGAGTATCCGCCGCGCGACTCGTACACCTTCAAGGTGTGCGCATCGGGGACGTCCCAGTTCCGGCTCAAAACAGGTTCGAATGAAGCCACAGTCAGGACCTCCCAAAAGAAGCCGGAGGGCGGCGATCCGGCTTGCCGATCATGATTATCAATTCTTAGCCGCGGATGAACACGGACGGGACACGGATAAAAGTACCCTTGAATTTTCTTATCCGTGTCCCGTCCGTGTTCATCCGTGGCTCAATTTTGCTTTTCCGGGGCCAGGGTCAGACTGACGAGATCGAAGGGGCCGAAGTCGACGCCGAAGGGTCGAGCCCGTGCGACGGGTCGACCGGGCCAAGCTTGAGTTCCTCGATCATGGCGTCGACCTTCTCGGGGGTAAGCGGGCCGAAGATCCGCCCGTCGTCGGCCAAGGCGGCGGGGGCGAAGTCGCAGATCCCCAGGCACTCGGCGAATTCGACGGTGATCTTGCCGTCGGGCGTGGTCTGGCCCGACTCGATGTTCAAGCGGTCGCAAGCATGCTTGAGCATCGCCTCGCCGCCGGTGATGTCGCAGGAGATCGACCGGCAGACCCAGAGGCGGACGTCGCCGATCGGGGCCGTCGGGAAGAACCCGTAGAAGCTCATCGTGTCGTAGACGTCGGCGGCGGTGATGTCGAGCATCTCGGCGATCTCGGCCATCGCCTGGTTCGGGACGCACCGGAAGTGCTCGTGGACGATGTGGAGGGCAGGGAGCGTCACCGCCTGCTTGCTCGGGTAGCGGGGGATGTACGCCCGGATCTTGTCCCGAATCGCTTCGGAAAGCATCGGCGGCTTCGCGTCTCCGGCCATCGATCAGTAATCCTCAATACAAAGTGGTCGCGGCGATACACTCAGCGGTCCAACTCGGCGGCGATGATGTTCAGGCTGCCCAGGGTCGCCACGATGTCGGAGATCAAATGATCCTTGATGATCAGCGGGAAAATCTGGAAGTGGAGGAACGAAGGGGGCCGGGTTCGGGTCCGCCAGGCGGTCTGGCTGCCGTCGGTGATCAGGTAGTAGCCCAATTCCCCGTTGGAACTTTCGGTGGCCGCGTAGATCTCGTTGACCGGCGACGGCATCCCCCGGTTGGGCATGATCAGCTCGAAATGCTGGATCAGCCCTTCCATGCTGTTGTAGGTGGTGCCCTTGTCGGGGATCGGGAACTTCTCGGCCACCGCCACGTTGACCGGGCCGCTCGGCAAGTTCTCGACCGCCTGGCGGATGATGCTCAGGCTCTGGTAGATCTCTTCGAGCCGGACCTGGAACCGGGCGTAGCAGTCGCCCTCGGTCGCCACCGGGACCTGGAAGTCGAAGTCGGCGTAGGCCAGATACGGCTCGTCCTTGCGGATGTCGTAGGCCACGCCGCTGGCCCGCGCGACCGGCCCGGTGCAGCAGAAGTCGATGGCGTCCTTGCGGGTCAAGGTCCCGACGCCTCGGACCCGGTCGAGGAAGATCCGGTTGCGGAGGATCAGCTTTTCGAGGTCGGCCAGGGCCTTGGGCATGCTCTTGAGGACGATCCGGCACTTGTTGATCGTCCGGTCGTTGAAGTCCTGCATCACGCCGCCGACCCGGGTATAGCTGGGGTGGTAGCGGTAGCCCGACATCTCCTCGTAGACGTCGTTGATCAGCTCGCGCTGATTGAACGCGAAGAGGAACGCCGTGAACGCCCCCAAGTCGAGCGCCGCCGCGCCGACGCACAAGAGGTGGTCGCTGATCCGGGCCAATTCGCCGATGATCACGCGGATGTATTGGCACCGCTTGGTGATGTCGATCCCGAGCAGCTTCTCGACCGCGTTGTGCCAGGCCACCTCGTTGAGCGGCGGGCTGATGTAGTTCTTGCGGTCGACGATCGTGACGTACTGGTTGAAGTTGAGGTGCTCGCCGAGCTTCTCGAACCCCGAGTGGAGGTAGCCGATGTCGGGCACGGCCTTGACGATCCGCTCGCCGTCGAGTTCGAGGATCAGGCGCAGGGTCGTGTGGGTCGCGGGGTGCTGCGGCCCGAAGTTCAGGGTCCAGTGATAGTCTTTGCGCTCGACGCCGATCTCAGGCTCGTCAAGCAAGTTCGCCGGCATGAGATGAGGCCCTTACGTTATCAAAAGGATCGGCGGAACGGATCAGGATTCGCCCCGGGTCAGGCGCGGGAAGTTGTGCCGCTCGCCCCGGCCTCGGAGCGGATAATCTTTGCGGAGCGGGTGGGCGGTGAACTCGTCGGGCATCAAGATCCGCCGGAGGTCGGGGTGGCCGTCGAAGTTGATCCCGAACATGTCGAAGATTTCCCGCTCCATCCAGTTCGCCCCCGACCAGAGCGAGGTCAGGCTCGGGAGCGTCGGGTCGGACAGAGGGACGCCGACCTTGACCACGATCCGACGATGCGTGTCGGGGTTGAGCAAAGCATAGTGGACCTCGAACCGCGCCTGGTCGCCCGGACGGTTCGGATAGTTGAGATAATCCGCCGCCCCCAGGTCGACCAGCACGATGAACCCGCACGAATCCCGGAGCGCGGTGATCGTTCGGATCAATTGCCCCGACTCGACATAAAGCCGGAGGTTGTCGCGGAACTCCGCTGTGGTGAACACGCCGTCACCGAGGACCTGGGTCAAGGTCGCCAGCGTGTCGGCCTGGTCTTCGGTCGGGGTTGGGATGGCGGCGGCAGCCTCGGTCACGTTGCGATTTCCTTGTTGAAGATCAATAGAACTGAGATCAACGGGTATCCAGGCCGCCCAGAAGTCCGGTCCCGCCCGGCAACCGGGTGCCGTAGCGCGACTCGTCGCCCCGTTCTTCGAGCAGGGCCAGGCCGTTGGGGAGCTGTTGCTTCTCGGCAAGCATCTTCTCCCGTTCGAGCAGCTCGGGGAGGCCGTCGTTGCCGTTGAGCGTGCCGCCCTTCTGGATCTTGGCTTGCAGGTCCATCAACGCCCGGAGGATCTGCTCGGGGCGAGGCGGGCAACCGGGGATGTAGACATCCACCGGCATGAACCGGTCGGTCCCCTGGACCACGGCGTAGGTGTCGAAGATCCCGCCGGTGCAGGCGCAGGCGCCCATGCTGATGCACCACTTCGGCTCGGGCATCTGGAGCCAGATCCGCTGGAGGACCGGCATCATCTTCATGGCGATCCGGCCGGCGATGATCATCAGGTCGCACTGCCGGGGGCTGAACCGCATCACCTCGGCGCCGAACCGGGCGATGTCGAACCGGCTGGCGCCGACGGCCATCAGCTCGATCCCGCAGCAGGCCGTGGCGAACGGCATCGGCCAGAGGCTATTCTTCCGGCTGTAATTGACGCCCCAGTTCAGGACGTCTTCGACTCGGCTGATGATCGTGTTGTCGGGAAGCTCGACCGCGCCCGCCGGGCGGACGCCCGAAACGGAGCCGGTCGGGTTGGCCAGGGGAGTCCCAGGCCCGCCAATTGTCGGTACGCTCAACGCCACTCGAACACCCCCTTGCGCCAGGCGTAGGCGAATGCCGCGGCCAGGACGAGGATGAAAATGAAGATTTCGCCGAACACCAACCCGTGGAACGCGGTGGGGATACCCGTCGACAGGACCTCGGAAGCCTGGCCCGCCTGGGCGGCCGCCGCTTCCTGCCCCTTGCCGCTGTAGCTCCCGACGGCCCACGGATACAGGAACAAAAGTTCGACGTCAAAAAGAAGGAACACGATCGCGACCAGATAATAGCGGACGTCAAAGCGTTGCCGGGCATCGCCGATCGGGTCCATCCCCGACTCGTATGGCATCTGCTTCACCGGGGTCAGCTTCTTCGGCCCGACCACCGCGCTGATGGTGATCATCGAAAGCGCCGTGACGATCGCCACCAGCACAAACAAGAAGATCGGGGTGAATTCCGTTCCCATAAACGCCTTGAGTCCAGCCTTAGAGTCGGCGACCGATTTGTGAAGAGTTTCACAAAGTCGGACCAAAAACAACCCGGAGGGAACCGGGGCGGATTTTGATCGGTAATGTCGAAGCCTGACGGGCCACCGGCTTTGTTTGACAAAGCCGGCGGACCCGGTAATGGCGATTGTAGTTATCAAGCCGCCGACCGTCAAAGGGCAAGTGCGGTTCGTCTCGAGATCAGGTCGATCCATCCGCGCAAGGTCGGCTCAAGGTCGCCCAGGTGCGCCGATGGGGACGCTCGACGGGTTGACCGGGGCGGGCGCGGTGTTGGTTGAAGTCGAGGGCGTCGATGAAGTTCCGCCGGCCGAGGTCGAAGGGGCGGTCCGGGCGGGGGCGGCGGTCGAGGCCCTCGGCGTGGCCGAGTTGGTCGCCGGGGCGGCTCGTCGGGCCGCCGATTTCGGTGTCGCCGCGGCCTTCGGGGTCCGGGTTCCTTGGCTGGTCTTGGTCGAGATCGAGCCGAGCGGTCGGTCGAGGATGTCCTGGTCGAGTCGGCGGAGGAGGCGGGCCCGCTCCTGGGGGTTCTTCTCCCCGAGGGCTTTGAGGTAGGCCGCGTCGCGTTCCTTGGCTTTGGCCTGGAACAAACGGTCGGCGGGGGTGTCGTTGGGTCGGTAGGCCCGCTTGTTCTCTTTGTCGTAAAGCTGATAGGCCTTGTAGTAAGGAAGGCCGGTGGGGACGCCTCGACTCGCGTTGAACTGGTCGGCGTTGCTGCCGTCGAGCGAGTTGACGTAGGACTCGAACTGGTTGGCGCGGTTGCGCCCACCGAAGAGGGCCTCGCTCTGGAGCCGAGCCTGGCCCGGCAGGCTCGGGTCGTTCGAGTACATCGGCGTGGTGAACTCGCGGTAGTCGGCGTAGCCGGAGTTGCCGTAGGGGTTGAACGTGTTGCCCTGCCCATACGCCGAAGGACCCGAGCAGGCCGCGACGAACCCGAGGACCAGACCTAGTATCCGACGCGCTCGATGGATCATCCGTCGCCTCCGTGTCTTGGTGATGAGTAAGTTAACCGCGGAATCAGGATCGATCTTCGTTCGAGGAAAGATCAGCAGGGGTCGTGCCAGGCCGTCTCGATTTTAACATGAATCCGGTTCGTCCATCCAAAAAACTTTGGGGATCTCGAGTCGCCATCCCTTTTTGACAACATTTCGACAAAGCATGGCGGCTCAGCAAGATCGTCGACCGGGCGAGCCTCGAACCGGATTATTTCTTCAATCCATTGCCCGATCGAAACTTCGGGCATTGACAAGTTTCCGCCAAAAACGCTTGGGCGATGAATTTGCGATGGCCATAGGTTATGCTCGCAGGCTCGAAGCGGTGGTCGGCCGGCCGCTTCGATGCTGCTTTTCTCATCACATGACCTGGGTCCGTCGATCGACGGTTGATCCTCCATGAACGCTGCAACCTTCGCGGTTTTGATGGTGCTGGGCGGGTCTTCGCCCGAGGCGTCGGACCCGATCGCCCTGACCGCCGAGCTTGGCTCGCCCCGGTTCGCCCAACGCGAGGCGGCCGAGGTCGCGCTCGGGCGGTTGGGTCGCGCGGCGCTCCCGTCGCTCCGGGCCGCGCTCTCGAGCCACGACCCCGAGATTCGGACTCGGGCCTCGGCGATCGTCCGCCGGATCGAAGGCGGTTTGCTCGTCGAGCCGACCCTGGTCGACCTCGACTTCGACGACGTTCCCTTGGCCGAAGCCCTGGCGACGATCAACCGACGGTCGGCCCTCAAGCTGACGATCAACCCCGAGGTCCCCGCGCTCTGGGCGGCCCGTCGCTTGTCGGTCCGCTCCGGAGGTCCCATCCCGTTCTGGAAGGCGGTCGACGCGATCTGCGAGGCGGGGCAGTTGCACTACGTCTTCGGCGGCCAGAGCGACTTCGAGCATGGCGACTCGACGTTCGCCCTCTACGACGGGTTCGCGTCGAGCCGGGGGATGTTCCACGACCAGGGGCCATTCCGGGTCCAACTCGCCAGCCTCCACTATCAGAGCGAGGTCCACCTTTCGACCGAACACCCGGGGGCCGGGAGGTCGGGACCGGGCGAAACGGCCCCCAACGACCCCTCGAAGGGTCGAAACCTGTCCAGCAAGCAGTTCTTCCTCCAGATGCTCGTGGGGGCGGAGCCTCGGCTGTCGCTGGCCCCCGCCGGCCCGGTGAAGATCATCGAAGCGATCGACGACCGGGGGCGGTCCCTGCTGATCCCGAACCGGGGCGAGCTGGTCCACCACGAGTCGGGCTACCTCGGGGTCAACCCGTCCCCCCTGGTCCACCTCCGGGTCGACCTCGCCTACCCCGACGAGCCGAACGCCCGACTCAAGAAGATCAAAGGGTCGATCCCCCTGGTCGTCTCGACCCGTCGCCCCGACCCGCTCGAAATCCCCCTGGCCAGCGCGGCGAACAAGACGTTCGCCCAGAACAACGTGAAGATCAGCGTCGGCGAGATCCGGGTCGGGATGCCCGACCAGGCCGCGACGATCGAGCTGTCGATCAAGGTCGGCGACGACCTCGCCAAGCGAGCCGAGGACGAAGACGACGAGGTGGGCGAGATCCGGTCGGTGGCCTCGCCCCAGCAGTTGGAGGTGATCGACGCCGACGGTCGGATGATCCCCTGGTTCCCGTCCAGCTCGTTCTTCAACGGCGAGGAAGCCAAGCTGACGCTGACCCTCCTCGACCGGGGCGTCCCGGTGGTCCCGACCTCGATCCGTTACCACGGAGTGATCCGCGACCAGACCGAGGTCGCCTTCGAGTTCCGCGACCTGCCGATGCCTTGATAAGAACGACGCAATTGATTTTTAGCCACGGATGAAACACGGATGGAACACGGATAATACTTTTATTTGAAATTCTGATCCGTGTTCTATCCGTGTTTCATCCGTGGCTCAATTCGCTCTTATTTATGGGTCAGGACGAGGTTGTCGCGGTGGATGACCTCGTCGTAGACCACGACCCCGACGGCCTGGCGGGCCTGGTCGGTCCGAAGTCCTCGAATCTGTCGGGCGTCGAGCGCCGGGTAGTTGGTCAAGCCTCGGGCGAACTCGACCCCGGCGGTGTCCCGGACTCCGACGACGTCCCCTTTGTCGAACTCGCCGACGACTTCGACGACGCCGATGGCGAGCAAGCTCTTGTCGCCGCGCTCGAGCGCCTGGCGGGCTCCGGCGTCGACGACGAGGTGCCCCCGAGGCCGGGCGGTCGACCCGATCCACCGCTTCCGGGCGGCTTGGGTCTGCCCCCGGGCCAGGAACACCGTGCCGACCGGCTCCCCGGCCAGGATTCGGGTGAGCGGTTCCGGTCGCTTGCCCGAGGCGATGATCACCGAGCCGCCCGCCCGGGTCACCATGCCGGCGGCTTCGAGCTTGCTCCGCATCCCGCCCGTCCCGCCCGAGCTTTTGCTGTCCCCGGCGAGGGCGATCACCTCGTCGAGGTCCGTCACCAGGGGGACGACCTCGCCCACGCCCGACCCGCCCGGGTCCGATCGGTAGAGGCCGTCGACGACGCTCAGGATCACGAGCAAGGGGGCTTGGAGCAGGTTGGCGACCATCGCGGCGAGCTTGTCGTTGTCGCCGAACTTGATCTCGTCGACGCTGATCGTGTCGTTCTCGTTGATCACGGGGACGGCGTTGTACTCGAAAAGCGCGGTCAAGGTGTTCCGCATGTTCAGGTAGCGGACCCGGCTGTCGAAGTCTTCATGCGTCAGGAGCAATTGCGCGGCGTGGCGTCCGTGGCGGCGGAAGCCTTCGTCGTAGGCCCGGATCAGATACGCCTGGCCGATCGCGGCGGCGGCCTGGAGTTGCCGGAGGTTGTCGGGGCGTTTGCCCAGGCCGAGTTGACCGATCCCCGCGCCGACGGCCCCCGAACTGACCAGGGCGACCCGGCGACCGGTGGCGACCACCGCGCAGATCTGCTCGGCCAGGTGGCCGATCCGGGCGGGGTCGAGCGCCCCGTCGCCGCCGGTCAAGACGCTCGTCCCGACCTTGACCACCCAGGTTCGTGCCGAAAAAACCACTTCGTCGCGGACGAGGTCGCGGATCATCGTCGACTCGACCTTTCGAAAATCGGAATCGGCAAAACCTCTCGATCCAACTTAGGTTGAACCGGGACAGTGAGTTGCGCCGGGATCAACCGAGCGGATTTTAAGTCATCTCGAAATGATTCGAGCCTGACACCGCCTGCCGTGAAGGTTGTCGGTAGGTAGACCCGACATTATAATCACGGCGGAAGTCCCGCCTAGGCGAACTCCCCTCCTTCGCCGACGGCTCGTCCGGACTGCCTCTCCCTTGATCCGGGCCGAGATCACGGTCGGGTCGTGCCCTCAAGGTTCAACCAATCCCATGGCTGAATTGTTCCACGAGTGCGGCGTGGCGGCGGTCTACCATCGCCAGGTTGAGAGCGGCATGGTGTCGAGGTTGGCCCCGATCGCGGGCGACCCCTTGAGCGTGACTCGGCTCGTGCCTCGGATGCTCCTCGACATGCAAAATCGAGGCCAGCTCGCCTCCGGGATGTCGAGCTACAACCCCAACCGCAAGGCCATTTTGGCGACGCACAAGGAACTTGGCACGGTCGCCGAGGGGTTCCGGCTCAATCGCAAGGACAAGTTCGAAAAAATCATGCGCGATCAGGACGGGCTGGGGGGGATCGGCCACGTCCGATACGCCACCTGCGGGGCCGACGACAAGAGCTACGCCCAGCCGTTCGAGCGCGAGCATGGCCGGAAGGCGAAGTGGTTCGCCTTCGCCTTCAACGGCCAGATCACCAACTACCAGACCTTGAGGCAAGAACTCCTCGACGGCGGCGACTACCACCTCAAGCGCGACACCGACACCGAAATCATCATGCACTCGATCTCCTATGAGTTGCAAAACGAGGGGCCGGACATCGACTGGCGAGGCGTCTTCTCCCGCCTCTCCGACCGCTTCGACGGGGCCTACAACATCGTCCTCCTCTCGGCCCTTGGCGATCTGGTAGTCGTCCGAGATCCGCTCGGGTTTCGCCCGTTGTGCATCGCCGAGGACGGCCCGTTGTTCGCGGCGGCGAGCGAGAGCGTCCCGCTCAACAACCTCGGTTTCCGGAACGTCCGGTCGCTCGAACCCGGCACCCTGGCCGTGGTGAATGACCGAGGGGTCAGGATCGAGCGGTTCGCCCCGTCGCCCAAACACGCCCACTGCTTCTTCGAGTGGATCTATTTCGCCAACGTCGCCAGCACGCTCGACGACCGCTCGGTCTACCTCAGTCGCGCGGCGTTGGGTCAAGAACTCGCCCGGATGGAAGACGTCCCGCGCGACTCGGGGACGATCGTCGTCCCCGTCCCCGACACCGCCAAGGCCGCCGCCGACGCGATGGCGTTCGAGTTGAAACTCCCCTCGGTCGAAGGCTTGATGAGGAACCGCTACGTCGGCCGGACCTTCATCGAAGGCAACGCCGACCGCGCCGCGAAGGCCCGGCTCAAATACACCCCGCTGCCCGAAGTCCTGACCGGGAAGCGGGTTTTGCTCGTCGAGGACAGCATCGTCCGTTCGACCACGATGCGGGCCTTGGTCCACGAGATCCGCGACCGAGGCGGAGCCAGGGAGATCCACCTCCGGATCGCCTGCCCGCCGATCATCTCGCCCTGCTTCTACGGGATCGACATGTCGAGCCGCGACGAGCTATTCGCCCCCCGGTTCATCGACCTCCCCGACGGAGGGGTCTCCGAGGCCGCCCAGGCCGCGATGGCCAAGGAACTCGGCGCCGACAGCCTACGCTACCTCCCCGTCGACGCCATCGCCCGGGCCGTCGGCCTATCAAAAAGCCAACTCTGCCGCGCCTGCGTCACCGGCCACTACCCCACCCCCGCCGGCGAGCACCTCTACCAGATCGACGCCGTGGAAGCCGTCTCCGGCGGAGGCGACGGGCACCGAGGCGTCCGCTCCTACGAGCGGACCAGTTGATCGAATGAGTCGAACCGTGACAAGCCTTCGGGCGAGCCACGCATCGCTCGCCCGAAGGCTTGTCGCTTGAATCAATTTTCTTTCTTCAAGTTGATGGTTCCGATGTAATTTTCGTTCATCTCTTTGATGGCTTTGCGAAGCTCCTCAATCTTGTTGGATAGGTCTTTGATCTCCTGCTCAAGCTTGGCGTTCTGAGCTGGCGAGGGGATGACTTGCATGGGTACCAAGCCTCTGCCGCGGCGCAATTGAACATGCCCAAATTGATCGGGAACCAGGATGAGACTGTTGCCATCATCCACCCGTTTAGGGTTTTTCGCGATGTCGTCGGTTTTCCGCTCGGTCATCCCGTGCGGAGTGAAGTAACTGAAGTATGGTGGGGACGACTTGATCACGTTGTTCGATGATTTGTCTTGGGGCGACTTGATGGCGATCAAGAGATCCTCGATTTCACTGGAAACTTGATCCGAAGCTGAAGGCCGCCTTTCTGGCGTGACGGCCAGGGTCAGCGTCTTGCCCGCTCTGAGGAGTTCGAGCGTGATCTCCTTGCCATTCGACTTCTGGACCTGCTCCACCAGCCCTTCCTGGCTGGCGAGGAGCATGTCGTTGAGCTTGACGAGGATGTCATTCTTCCGGACCCCCACCTTCGCGGCCGGGCTGTTCGGAACGATATCGTTGGCGATCAATCCCGCTTTGGCGGGCAGGGCGGTCAGGTGCGACCGAAGGGTTGCGTCGACATCCGAGACTGTCACGCCGATCCAAAAGGGCGTCGAGATGTCGGGAGTGCCATGCTCGGGGCCGACCAGGCTCAGGTTTCGCAGCGGCTTCCCTTCGCGAAATAGTTCCACCCGAACCGCCTTGTTGCCAACCTTGGAAATGATCTCCTTCGCCTGCTCGACACTGGTGATCGCCTGGTCGTTGAGCTTGATCATGACATCGTTCGACTTCAGCCCAGCCTGTTCCGCCAAGCCACCCGGCTTGACTTGGATGATAACCACTCCCTGGCCATCGGGGATCTCAAGCTGAGCCCGAAGTACCGGGTCAGCTTCGACAAAATCCAAGCCGAAGACGTCGGAGAACTGACGACCTGAAAGTCGATCGCGGACTTCGGCCATCCACATCAACCGATCGATTTCGCGGATCTCTTGCTTCGCGATACGGTCTGTCGCTTGAGGAGCCGACTTAACCTCGGCCGCAGCCTTTTCCGGGTCCTGGCCGAAGCTGACCGACCCGATCAGGAGCAAACCCAGACTCATCCATCCCATGCGTTTCATCAAAGAATCCTCGATCATCAAAACCAACGTCAGACCGCCGAGAACACCGAGTTCAGAGCGGTTGACGCCCGACATAATCCACGGCGACCTCATCGACGGGGATGGCGACCCGCCGCCCGTCCTTCAGGTCGAGGCCCACCAAGCGGCGGCGCTCCTCGATCTGGAATCCGCGACGTTCCCACTGGGCTCGAACGTAGTCGGGGATCGTCGCGGGTTGTTCCTGGAGCCATTTTTCGTTGGATGCGGTCGCCGCCAGGATCGGGACTTGTCGAGGCAGGGCTTCCCCCTCGGAGGGGTCGACCAGGCTCGCCCAACCCAAAGGTTGGCCCGGAGGGGGGCCGGGGTCCGGTCGTGGGGCGAGTTGCGGGGGTGTTGATGTCACTTCCGGCAAGACCTGGGGTTTCACCGATCCGACGCCCGCTCGGAAACAAACTTGAGCTAACAACGCGAACAAGCATGCGGCCAGGGCGTAAGCACCGACTCTGACGCCAGCTTTCCCCCTGTGGGGTCTCGTCGAGGGTTGGGCTATTGGCGGAGGAACGGATTCGATGGCGGGTCGCGCCAGGGCCGAACGCCAGGCTTGATCTTCGAGGAACGCCAGGGCGCAGCGGCGCCAGCCGTCGGGGGTCGATTCGAGTCGGGCGAGCAAGGCTCGGCGGTCGTCGGTGCCGAGTTCGTCGGCGACGAGGCGGTCGATTGCGGCGGCGAGGTCGAAGGGGTCGGGCGATTCGGGGCGGCTCATGGTCGGGTCTCGATCACTTGGAATGCGGTGAGGGCCTGGCGGAGCTTGGCTCGGGCGCGGTGGAGCCTCGACTCGATCGCGGCTTCGGTCTGGCCGAGGTGCGCGGCGAGGTCGCGGCACGACCAGTTCTCGGTGTATTTCAGGAGAAGGATCTCGGCGTCGCGAGGGGGAAGTTGCCCGACCGCCCGACGGATCAACGCCGTCCGCTCGTCGAGCAAGAGCCAGCCCAGCGGGTCGCCGTCGCTGTCCTGGGTTCGAATCCGCTCGGCGTATCGGTCGTTGAGCTTACGGCGACGGCCGGTCGTCCGGCGGTACATCAAGGTCTTGTGGATCGCCAGACGATACAGCCAGCCCGCGACCTTGGACAGGTCGCCCGGCGCCTTGCAAGCCAAGGCGGCCAGCGAGACTTCCTGCAAGACCTCGTCGACCGCCTGCCGCTCCCCCAGCCGAGACGCTACCACCGTCCGCAACCAGCGGTCATGCCGGGCCAGCGCCTCGGCCCAACCCAGGGGCGAAGTGGACGAGGCCATCGTTGGGTTGCGGTCGTTCAAGGTCATGACAACGATAAGTTGCCGGAACCCAAGAAACCTTGCGACCTTTTTCGAGATCAGATGTTCGAGGACTGCGGAGGCTGCGACAAATCGGGTAGAAAAAGGTCGCCAACCCGGCAAGAAAATCCAGGAACGATGTCTTCCCCCGACAATTCCTGATTCTCAGAAAGCAAAGCGGTCGAGCCGTCACGTCGGATGACCCGGACCGATCGAGTCGGCGGGATGACGACCCAGATGAGCGGCACACCAGCTTTGAGAAATTGTTGGATCTTCTCCTCGACTTCGTAGAACAAGTCGTTCGGCGAGACCACCTCGACGACCAGATCGGGGACCACCCGGAGCCAACCTTGCTCCAATCCTTCGATGCCGAGCCGATCGGCCCGGACGAACGAAACGTCGGGCTTCCGAACGTCTCTTGGCTTGTCGGCGAAGCACTGGTAACCATTGTCCGCAGGAAAAACCCAGCCGAGATTGTTGTCGTCGACGTGGTTGGCAAGCAGTTTGACCAGACGACCACCAACCCAACTGGAAAGGGCACTCACGTTGCGGTCCTTGAGTTCGCCGTCGACCAATTCGTATCCAACGCCATCGGGCAATGCCTCGAACTCTTCGGCGGTCATTCCAGGCTTGATTTCGGCAAGGCTCATAGCTCCTCCTTCAAAACTTCAGATTGGTCGGGAGTTGGCTCGACGGGTTGATCCGTCTCCGGATCGGCTTTCGGCTTGGCTTTCGGCTTGGGCGGCTTCGAGGGGGACTCGACGCGGATCATCCGGGCGATGAACATGGCGTCGGTGTCGGCGTCTTGCGGCCAGATTTGCAAGGTCCCGTCGGTGGGTTCGCCCGAAAGCGGGTGCGGGAACGGGTCGAGCTGGAACTCGGGGTGGTCGGCGAGGAAGCCTCGGAGGACGCCTTGGGTTTCGAGGATGGTCAACGTGCAGACCGAATAGACCAAAGTCCCGCCCGGCTTGACCCCGGCGGCCCCGACCCGGAGGATCTGGGCTTGGGTTTCGGCCAGTCGCTTGACGGCATCGGGCTGCATGGTCCAGCGGGCGTCGGGGTTGCGCCTCCAGGTCCCGATCGCGGAGCAGGGGGCGTCGACGAGGACGCCGTCGTACTTGCCCGACTTGCCGACGACGTGCTTGCCGTCCCAGACCTTGGTCGACAGGTTGCGGAACGGGCTTCGCCGGGCGCGTCGGGCCGCTTCCTTGAGCCGACCTTCGTGGATGTCGCTGGCGATGACGACCCCCTTGCCCCCCATCAGGGCGGTCAGGTGGATCGCCTTGCCGCCGGCCCCGGCGCAGACGTCCCACCAGCGCTCGCCGGGGTCGGGGTCGCAGGCCATCGCCACGGCCTGCGACGCCAGGTCCTGGATCTCGATGTCGCCGCGCTCGAAGGCTTCGAGGTGGTGGACGTCGGCCTCGGGTCCGAGTTTCGCGGCCCGACCGACCTTGCGGTGGACCCACGGTTTCAGGCCAAGTTCGGTCAGCTCGGTCCAGACCTTTTTTTCCTCGGGGCACTGGGCGCGGACCCAGAGCGAGGGGCGGGCCTGGAGCGATTGCAAGAGGTCGAGGTACTTGGTCTTGGGCGAACCGCCGCCGGGGGGTAGGGGCAAATGCTCGCGGAGCCAGTCGGGGAAGAGCCGCCAGGGGTCGGCGGACACCGTCCGGTCTTCGTTGAGCCGCTTCCAGCCGTCGCCCCGAGCGGTCCAGTTCGGGGCGTCGCCGACGGGGACCATCCGCTCGGCGTCCCGGCCAATCGCCTTGGCCCAGACCCGGCATGCGGGGTGGAACTTGGGCGAGTCGAGCATCCAGGCCAGGAGCATCCGGGTCTCGAACTGGTTGGCGTGGATCGTGTCGATCCAGCCCTTCCAGCGGAACAGGGCGAACACCGCCTGGCTGATGAACCGGTGGTCGGGGGCGGACAAGTCGCGGCGATAACGCAATTCCCAGGCGATCGCCCGGTCGGCGCGTCGGCCTTCGCCGAGGACCGACCGCTCGACGGCCAGGGCCACGTCGATGGCCGAGCTTGCCAGCTTGTCGAGCGAGACGACGTGCATCACCGCGCGAGTCGGCGGGGCGTCAGGGCCGGGGGACACCAATCGGTTCGACAGCGCCGGGTCGGGCTTGCCGGGTCGACGGACGGCGGGGCGGGGGGCGCGGATCGCCCCCAGGTCGCGCGGTTTGTAGCCCGGCCTGGAGGACGGTTTGATCCCGGGGTGGCCCGAAGGGGACGAGCCTCCTCCGCCCTCGGGGCGGGTCGACTTCGGCTTGGCCTTGAACTTGGGGGCGGATCGCTTGTTGGAGCGTTTCGGTGGGCGCATCGGGGAGAAATGCCGGAGTTCGAGGGGTCGACCGCTGGGGTTGGGCGAACGAACCCGGCGCCCGTCGAAGACCGGTCAAAGTCCTCCGGGGGGCGCCGGGCCGGCTGGCCGATCGGGCGACGAATTCACTTGGGACGAGGACGACGTTGGGCGGTTTGCCGGTGCGGGCGATACCCGCCGGCCTTGTTCTTCTCGGGGGCGCTCGCGGGCCGGCCCGGCTTCCCCGATGGGATGGTGTGGACGTATCGGCCCTCGGTGACCGACTTGTTCGCCTTGGCCATCCGGGCCTGGAGCGCGACCTTGGGCGGGTTGTTCGGGATCAATGCATCGCACCCCGAGCCGATCAGGTCTTGGCGGCCGGCTTTGAGGAGCGCCTCGCGGACCTCGAAGTAGTTTTCCGGCTTGAAGAACTGGAGCAAGGCCCGCTGGAGCTTGCGGTCCTTGAGGTGCTTGGCCGTGTAGACTTCCTCGCCGGTGAACGGGTCCAGGCCCGTGTGGTACATGCAGGTGGCGATGTCGAACGGGGCCGGGATGAAGTCCTGGACCTGGTCGGGGCGATAGCCGTTCCGCTTGAGGAACAAGGCCAGGTCGATCATCGCGTCCAGGTCGCTCCCCGGGTGCGACGAGATGTAGTACGGGACCAGATACTGCTTGGCCTTGCCGACCTTGGCGCTGGCCTCGCGGAAGGCGTCGGCGAACCCGGCGTAGTCGTCGCCGTCGGGCTTCTTCATCCGCTTGAGGACTTCGAGGTCGGTGTGTTCGGGGGCGACCTTCAGATGGCCGCCGACGTGGTGCGCCGCGAGTTCTTCCATGTACTCGGGCGAGCGCTGGGCGAGGTCCATTCGGATGCCCGAGGCGACGAATACCTTGCGGATTCCGGGGACTTCGCGGCTCTCCCGCATCAGTTCGACCAGCGGGGCGTGGTCGGTCCCGAGGAGCTTGCAGACCTTGGGGTGGACGCACGACAGCCGCTTGCACTTGGCCTCGACCTCGGGCTTGGTGCAGCGCATCTCGTACATGTTCGCCGTCGGCCCGCCGATGTCGGACACCACGCCCGAGAAGCTGGCGTCTTGGCCCATCCGGGTCAACTCGGCCAGGACCGAGTCTTTCGACCTCGACTGGATGATCCGCCCCTGATGCGCGGTGATCGAGCAGAAGGTGCAGCCGCCGAAGCAGCCTCGCATGATCGTGACCGAATCCTTGACGGTCTCGAACGCGGGGACCTTGCTCCCCTTGTACATCGGGTGCGGGCGACGGGTGTAGGGCAGGCCGTAAACCCGGTCCATGTCTTCCTGGCTGATCGGCAACCCAGGGGGGTTGGCAACCACCGCCTGTCGGTCGTGGTACTGGACCAAGGTCTTGGCGTTGAGCGGGTTGGTTTCCTGGTGGATGATCCGGGTGGCCTTGGCGAAGGCGAAGCGGTCGGCCTTGATCTCGTCGAAGCTCGGCAGGGTGATGGCCTCGGCGGGCGGGGCTTCCTTGGCTCCCAAGGCATAGGCGACGCCTCGCATGTCGCGGAGGTCGCGGACGGTCTTGCCATCCTTGAGGCGGCGGGCGATCTCGACGATCGGCTGCTCGCCCATCCCGAAGACGACCAGATCCGCCTTCGAGTCGAGCAAGATCGACCGCTTGACCGTGTCGCTCCAGTAGTCGTAGTGCGCGAGGCGGCGGAGGCTGGCTTCCACCCCCCCAGCGATCACCGGGACGCCGGGGTACGCTTCGCGGGCGCGCTGGCAGTAGGGCATGGTGGCGCGGTCGGGGCGGAGGCCGATCTGTCCTCCGGGACTGTAGGCGTCGTCGTTCCGGACCTTCTTGTTGGCGGTGTAGTGGTTGATCATGCTGTCCATGTTCCCGGCGCTGATGCCGAAGAACAGGCGAGGCCGACCGAACGTCCGCCAAGGCTCGGCGCTCCGCCAGTCGGGCTGGCTCAGGATTGCCACCCGAAACCCCGCCGCTTCGAGGACCCGGCCCAAGATCCCCATCGCGAACGCCGGGTGGTCGACGTAGGCGTCGCCCGAGACCAGGACAATATCCACCGCGTCCCACTTCCGGGCGTCCATCTCGGCGCGGGTCGCCGGGAGGTGCGGCAACGTCAGGGTGACCAGCGGGAGCGCGGGCAACTGCGTCGCCGCGACGTTGGCCTCGCCGTTCCGGGTCGAGCAGGGGATGGTGGTCTTCGAGGTCGCGGTGTCGTTCATAAAAGATTTCGAGTTTCCCGAGGCGGGCCGAATGCCCAGCGATCCCTGAGAGATTCATTCTAGCCGATCGGGCAACAGACCACCACGGGTTCACCCCGCCGGGCGCGGGTCAGAGCGAGCCATCGCCCTGGTTATTTGCCTTCTTGACCCATCCCGGGGCCAAGCAAGCCGCCCCCATCTGGGCCACGAGCCGAGGATCAACGGCCAGGGTCGCCAGCATTTTGCCAGGGGCGAGTCGGAGCGATCGGACCAACGCTCGGCGCGCCAGGATCGCGTCCCCCTGCTTGAACGCGACGTAGGCCCGGTTGAGGAAGGCCCTTGCCAGTCGGTTGTCGGCCTCGCGGCGCCATTCGGGATAATATTTGGTGTAGATATCCAGGTGGCGATCGATCCAGGCGAGCAATCGGGCGGTTTCATCAAGGTCGACCAGGCCGGTGGCGAAGCGGTGGGTTTCGCTCGCCCGATGCCAGCGGATCGCCATCGTGGTCCGGGCCCGCCAGGCGACCGGGCGGACGTTGGCCACCCGGACCCAGAAATCCCAGTCGACGACGTAGCGGTACGACGGGTCGAAGCCGCCGACCTCGGCATGGGCGGATCGGTTGATCGTCACCGCCGAGCATCGGAGCGGATTGGAGGTCGACAAGGCTTCGACGCCCAAACCGTCATCGAGTTCCAGGTCCCGCTCACCCAGGCCGCCCCGCTCGACGACGGAATCGGGGATGGGGTTGCCCGCGTGATCGATCACCTCGGCGCCCGAAGCGACCCAGCCGAGCGACGGGTTCCGGCGGTAAGCTTCGAGATGAGTTTCCAGGTGATCCGGACGCATCACGTCGTCCTGGTGGAAGATCGCCACCAGGGGGGTCCGGCTCAAGGCGACGCACCGGTTCCAGTTCCCTGCCAGGCCGAGCCGCTCGGGGTTGACCTCGATCCGGGCACGGTCGCCAACCAGTTCGCGGGCGATAGCCAGGGTGTCGTCGTCGGATCGGTCGTCTAGGATCAGGAAGTCGTGCGGCGTTCCCGACCGGAGGATGCTCTCCAGGGCCGCTCGGAGGTGGCGGGCTCCGTTGCAAGTGGGCATGGCCACCGTGATGATGGGGTTGGTCGTTGCCATCGATCAGCCGGGGGCTTGGTCGGCCAGAATCCTGAGCGATTCCCAGGTGTAGAGGCCCGAGGAGTGGCCGTCGTTCCAGGACAGTCGAACCGCGTAGTTGCCGATCGGCTCCATCCCGTCGAGCTTGAGGTCCTGGCGGATCGTCGACGGGTCGAGGATTCGCTCGCCGGACCACTCGTCCCGGCAGTTGGCGCAGGGGCATTCCCCCCGGATGTAGCGATAGGCCAGGCGGTCGTCTCGACCGTCGCCCCAGACCAGTTCGAGGAGTTGGTCGCCCTGGTGGGCTCGGATATTGCTGGGAGGGTCGGTCATGCGAGTAGGCCCAGGCTCGACGCGCGAGGAAAGGAAAACGCTGATCCAACCGATCGAGCATAACGCGCGAGAGCTGGGTCCGTCATCTCGGTTGCCGGGAGGAGTTCGAGCGATGCGGCGGTTCTTCGTGAAGGCGGGCAGCGTCAACCAGGTCCGCAAGGCCCTCGACCGCGCCCCCGGCGGTGCGCAGGTGATCGGCCGGTACGATCGCCAGATCATCGAGTGCGGCCATACCATGTCGTCGCAAAGCCTGGCCCGACACTGGCCGGTCTTGCTCAGCCGATTCGAGAAGGCGGGGATCGTCGTGGTCGACGCCCCGCTCATCCAGAACGATGAAACCAATCTTTTCGCCGCGGATGAACACGGCTGGAGCACGGATTAAATCATTTGAGCCGAATTTCGATCCGTGCCCCAGCCGTGTTCATCCGTGGCTGAAGAATCACCCTTTGAGCCACCAGGCGATCCCGAAGCCAACCCAAAACCAGGCGGCCAGGATGGCGATCAAGGCGGCCAGGGTGGTCCTCGGTCGATGCTCCACCCATCGGGCGAGCGGCGGGAACCAGGATGGGAAAAGGGGCGGTGCGACGGCCAATCCCCGCGTGGGGGATGGTTCGGGACTAATGGGTTCCGGCTTCGGTTCGGATTTCTTCGAGGAGGGGGACGACTTCCGGGTCCGGATCAGGTTCTGGAGCGCCTCGGCGGCCTCGGTGCCCGTCTGGTAGCGGTCGGAGGGCTTGGTCGCCATCAGCTTGTCGAGGACGTGGACGAGGCTCGCGGGGACGTCGGGGCGGTGGTCGGTGATCGGGGTCGGCCGGTTGTTGATCCGCTCGCCCAACCGCTCGATCGGCGTCGAACCGGGAAAGGCTTGTCGCCCCGCGATCAGGTGGTACAAGGCGCAGCCGAGGCTGAACAGGTCGCTCCGGCCGTCGACTTCCCGGCCGCAGGCTTGCTCGGGGGACATATAGTCGACGGTCCCGACCGCCACGCCGTCGGCGGTGGCGAAGTTGGCGTGCTCGTCGGCTTCCATCAAGACCCCGAGGCCGAGGTCGAGCACCTTGAGCCGCTTCGCCGAGTCGACCAGGAGGTTACTCGGCTTGATGTCGCGGTGGACGATCCCTTGCGAGTGGGCATGGGCCAGACCCAGAGCGGCCTGCGCGGCGTAGCCGACCGCCTCGACCGGGGGGAGGACCCCTTCCTTGAGGCGTTGCCCCAGGCTTTTCCCGGCGACGTACTCCATCACGATGTAGAGGACGTTGTTCGACTGGTCGGCGTCGAACGCCCGGACGACGTTGGGGTGATCGAGCCTGCCCACGAGCCTCATCTCGCGCTGGAACCGGGCGACGACCCGCTCGTTGGTGACGATCTCGGGGGCGATGATCTTCAAGGCGACCACCCGGCCCATCAACTGGTGGTGGGCCTTGTAGACCCGGCCCATCGACCCCGAGCCGATCCGGTCGAGGATGACGTACTTGCCGACGATCAGGCCGTGCGACTTGCCCGTCAGGAACCGGCGGACCTGATAATCGGTCAAGAGGTTGTCGCGGACCAACCGATCGGCGAGCGCCTTGGTGTCCGAGGGGTAGGCGCCGGAGAGGACCTTGCTCCGGACGTCGAGGAACTGCTTATCGGTCAAAGCCCCGGAGTTGCGGATGATCGGCAGGAGGTCGGAGGGCACGGCATCGAGGGCCGGTTTCGATGGGTCGGAAGTCGCCACGGCCAGTTCCTCGACGATCGGCGAGCGAATCACAACAACAGTTGAACCCGGGCGATGCTTCGCCGGATCGACCGATGCCCGCAACGTCCTTCATAGTACGACAAAAGCGGAGGGGCAATTAGCCCAAACCACGCTGATTCTCACCCATGACATTCGAGGGCAATTCAGGGATCGTGACAAGGGCGCATTCGATTTCGAGGATTTGGCCGCGATTGATGCGCGAAAACCACACCAGCGTCAACATGAACACTTCATTACGGCGATCAATACCCGAGCCGGAGGGCGGCTCGGGTGTTCGAGATCATGATCAAGAAATCCGGGACGACCCGATCAGCTCGGGACGACTTCCGCGAAGGCCGGGGGCATGATCCCCGGGTTGATCGGGGGCACCGCCGGGCTGGCCGGAGGGACCGGGGGGACGACCGGGGTCACGGGAGTGGCCGGGGAGTCCGGAGTGACCACCGGCTTGTCGCCGTGGGTCTGCCGGCGGAGCAGGTCGAGGATCAACGTCAAGCTGATCGACGCCAGGCTGGCGATCGCGGGGTCGGGGAAGATCGACACGACGTGATCCAGGAGCCCCTGGAGGATCATCACCACCAGGCCGATGATCGTGCCCGAACCCAGCGAGGTCACGATCGCCCGGAACAACTCCTCGGGGACCAGGACGCCGGGCGCCGAGCCTTTCACATCCGAGAAAAAATGCTTGAGGGCAGCGAACATGGAACAAACCACACTTTCTTGGACCTTCGATCGAGGCCCATGCGAGAACCAAGACGGCGAATCCAATTCAAATCCACACGAGGAAAACCATCACCGAGATCCGAAAAACCGACGATTCCGGTCGAGGACGAACGTTCGCAGCCAGGTTGGGTCGGGATGCTCCCAGACCTGACCGCCCAGGTCCGCCATCCGGTACTGGATCGCCGGGGGGGCGGAGCTTGGCGCGACCGGCGGTTCGGGTTCGGGCTTCTTGGCCCGAGGCGTCTCGACCTCAAGCCGGGGGAAGACCTCCGACTCCACCGAGGCGGCGGAGGGTTGCGAGTCGGCCTCGGGGCGACTCGACGGGATGGGCGGGGGCGCCGGACTCGAAACGGTCGGCGAGGGCGGAGGCGGAGGCGGTGACGGCTCGGCCAGGAACCCGGCATAGGTCCAGGGGCCGAGGGCGGCCAGGGCCAGACTTGCGACGCAAAGCATGGTTGGGCCTCGGTTCAGGTGAATTGGCCATACGACCAATGGTCGGGGACCGCCTGGCCGGGGTACCCCTGGAACTGCGAGATCGCCCACGAATCTTGCATGGCCAGCATCGACGTGACGACATCGCGGTCCGCCCAGAACGAGTTGGGCGGCTGGTCGAGCGCGAGCGGCCCGGAAGGCATGTCGGACCCCCACGACTGGAGGATGCAGGCGCCCGGGCGATCGTCGGAGCGGACCCCGACGAGCAGCATGCAGTGCCCCCAGGTCCCGTGGGCCTGGCAAAACCCGTCGGTGTCCCGTTCCAGGGTGAACCCCTGGTTCGAGCAGACCGGGACCGGGTAGCCGTTGGCCAGCGCGTCTTCGAGTTCCTCGAAGGTCGAGACCAACGAGACGGTGACGACTTTGTGCTGAGTCGCCTGACTCTCGATGACGGCCGGGACCCCCTTGGCGCCCCAAGTTTTGGCCCGGTTGCCGTCGTAAGGGCCGACGACGTCTCGGCTGACCGTGCCGATGGTGCTGACGGCCTTGGCGGCCCAGGCACCGACGGCACCGTCGGAGTAGCTCCCCCGCTCGCCGCCGATGTCGACGCGGGCCATCCCGTAGATCGCCTCGGTCGCGGTCTGCTTGAGGACTTCGTTCTTCTTGCCGATCGCGATCTGAACCGATTCGATGAGGTCGACCCCGTGCCCGAACCCGTGGCTGACGCAGTCGCCGATGGTCTGCGCGGGGTAGTCGATGTAGGTTCCGCCGTTGGCGGCCTTGAACGCCTTGTAGAGCAAGGTGGTCTTGTCGGTCCCCGACCCGCTCAGCTTGGGCGCGGCCTGGGCGAACAGCGGGTGCGGCATGGTCGCAAGCTGGCGACCCACTTCGTCGGGGTCGTGAATCCAGCCGCCCAGCTTCGAGGAGTCGAACATCATCGACCCCCCTTCAAACCGGTCGCGAAGTCGCGCCAGAGCTTGACGACCTCGGCGCGTTTGGTCGGGTCGGTCGGCTCGACCCCCTCGCCCAGCACTTTGGAAAACTCGGGGGCGACCTGCGCGGCGAACGCCTTGGCCCGCCCGTCTTGCCAGCTCGCCTGCATCGCCGCCTGGGCGTCGGCGACCGTCTTGCCTTGCTCCAGGGCGCCGGCCGCCGAGAGCCAGGCGTCTCCGAACGAGGAAGCCACCGTCGCGGCGAACTTCCGTCCCAGGGTTTTTCCGTTGACCACCGGCGAGGCGACGGCGGGGTCGCGAGGCGACAGGTGGTCATACGCCACGACTCCGGCCAGGGCCAGGAGGATCATGGGCGTCACGAAGTCTCGAAAGAAGGCACCGAATTTGGCCATCGAAATCGTCTCCTTCCGTCAAGATTGCGACTGGGCGATCGCGCCGCGAAGGCCCACCGCGGTGGCTGCCGCCAGCAACGCTTGCAAGCCCTGGGGGACGTCACCCAGGCACAACTCGACCACGCCAAGAATTGCCATCCCGAATGCCACCAAGTACGTTTTCTTACCGGCCAGCACGCCCGAAGGATTTGCCACGAAATTTCCTCACCATCTCGAGAAGTCCCGGCTCAAAGCTCACCCCGACGGGCGAAATTGCCCTCAAGAGAACGAGATGCATGATCCGGTCGTCGTTTACTATCGCTTTATTGACCGGGTGCTTAGTCGGGTATTGCCAAAAAAAGCCAACTATTTCCGAAAATTTAAGCGGCTCGGGAACTTTTCTCGCCAGGATGGTCGTCTCGATCCACGGTCGATGCTCCATCAACCGGGCGTCGAGGGCGTGACTCGCGCCTGGAAGGTGGGTAACATGGCGGCACCAACTGCCGAGTGACGAGACAAGGTTGCCGCCGACGCGAGCCGGCTTCGACCGAACTCGGCCTTACCTCTTCCACAGCACTCAGCGACCGAGCGACAAAGCGATGGCACAACCAACCGCCGACATGGGCCTGATCGGCCTAGCCGTGATGGGCGAGAACCTGGTCCTGAACATGGAAAGCCACGGCTACACCGTGGCGGTCTTCAACCGGACCACTTCGAAGGTCGACGACTTCGTCGGTGGCCGGGGGGTCGGCAAGAAGCTGGTCGGCTGCCACTCGATCAAGGAGATGGTCGAGTCGCTCAAGCGGCCCCGCAAGGTGATGATCATGGTCAAGGCCGGAGGCGCGGTCGACGCGGTGATCGACGAGGTCGCGCCGCTCTTGGAACCGGGCGACATCCTGATCGACGGCGGGAACACCCACTACCCCGACTCGACCCGGCGGACCAGGGCCCTCAAGGAGAAGGGGCTTTTGTTCGTCGGCACGGGCGTTTCGGGCGGCGAGGAGGGTGCCTTGAAGGGGCCTTCGATCATGCCGGGCGGCAACCCCGAGGCGTGGGAGTCGGTCAGGCCGATCTTCCAAGCCATCGCCGCCAAGGTGACCGACGGGACGCCTTGCTGCGACTGGGTCGGCGACGAAGGCGCCGGCCACTACGTCAAGATGGTCCACAACGGGATCGAGTACGGCGACATCCAGCTCATCTGCGAGGCGTACCACCTGCTCAAGGAACTCCTGGGACTCGAAGCCGACGAGTTCCACGAGATGTTCGCCCGATGGAACACCGGGCCGCTCGACAGCTACCTGATCGAGATCACCCGCGACATCTTCGGCTACAAGGACGAAGCCGCCGGCGGGCCGATGGTCGACCTGATCCTCGACACCGCCGGGCAAAAAGGGACGGGGAAGTGGACCGTGACCTCGGCGCTCGACCTCGGGGTACCTTTGACACTCATCGGCGAAGCGGTGTTCTCGCGGTGCCTGTCGGCCCAGAAGGATGAGCGGGTCGCCGCCTCGAAGGTCTTGAGCGGGCCGACTCCGAGTTACTCGGGCGACCGCGAGTCGCTCATCAATGACGTCGAGATGGCGCTTTACGCTTCGAAGATCATCTCCTACGCCCAAGGCTACGTCTTGATGAATGCCATGGCGCAGTCCGAGAAGTGGCAACTCAACAACGGCGGAATCGCCCTGATGTGGCGGGGCGGCTGCATCATCCGCAGCGCCTTCCTGAGCAAGATCAAGGATGCGTTCGACCGCGAGCCCCACTTGAAAAACCTCCTGCTCGACCCCTACTTCACCGGCGAGATCAACCGGGCCCAGGCCGGTTGGCGTCGGGTGATCGCCTCCGCCGCGACGCAAGGGATTCCGCTCCCGGCGATGTCGTCGGCCCTGGCCTATTACGATGGTTATCGATGTGGGAGGCTCCCCGCCAACCTCCTCCAGGCCCAGCGCGACTTCTTCGGGGCGCACACCTACGAGCGGACCGACAAACCGCGCGGCGAGTTCTTCCACACCAATTGGACCGGTCGAGGGGGGACCACGGCCTCGTCGACCTACAACGCCTGATCCACCTTTCAGAGATTTTTCGCATGGCGGGTCGCAAGAGAGCCAATCGCAAAAGGAGTCTGATTCACCTTTTGCGTTGCGATTTGCGATCCGCCATTGGTTGTGAATTTGACTTTTGGGATGAGGATAATATCGCCCCGGTTGAAACCGAACGCCTTAAGAGCTCGCGGATTTTCGAGGGCAAGCTTGACACTTGGCCGGGGCCGCGAACACTTAAGCTAACCCGGGTGTCGGACCTACCGACTTGACCCGACTTGCCTTTGAGGTGATCACGATGACCGGGTTCCGCCGGCAAACGGATCGCGACGAGCCGACCCGACCGCACACTTTGATTTCGACGCACTTGCTCAACCCCAACGAGCCGGTCTTTCGGGGGTCTTCGCCGAACCCGATGGGTCGATCGACGATCGCGAACTTTGATGAGCCGCTCTCGTTCGAGTCGATGGACGACTCGACCGTCAGCTACCAGGCCGACGCCGCCGGCGCCGACCTCGACGACGGTTTCCCCGAAGTCGACGACCTGACCGGTCGGACGCTCGGCCAGTACCGGATCGGCCCGGTGATCGGCCACGGGTCGATGGGCCGGGTTTATCAGGCCGAGCATGAATTCCTCTGCCGCCCCTGCGCGATCAAGGTCCTCAACCCCGGCCTGGTCGCCCGCCAGCCGCAGATCCGCGAGCAGTTCTGGTCGGAAGCCCGGGTGGTCGCCAACCTGGTCCACCCCCACGTCGTCACCGTCCACAACCTCGGGAGCGACCGCGACTACCACTTCATCGAGATGGAGTACGTCCCCGGCGGGATCAGCCTCCGCGAGACCTTGATCAAGGAGGGGCCGCTCGAGCCGGTCCGCGCCTCGAAATTGGTCCGCCAGGTGGTCCAGGCGCTCGGCGCCGCCCACCAGTCGGGGCTGGTCCACCGCGACGTGAAGCCCGCCAACGTCTTGCTCACCCGGGAAGGCCACGCCAAGCTCGCCGACTTCGGCCTGGTCCGCCACCGGGGCGACCCCGATTTGGCGGTGATCAAGGTCGCGGGAACCCCCACCTTCATGGCCCCCGAGCTGTTCGACGGCTCGCCCGCCACCCCTCATTCCGACCTTTATGCCGTCGGGGTGATGTTCTACTACCTCCTGACCGCTCGCCTGCCGTTCGCCGCCGACCGGATCAGCCGGTTGATCCACCTCCACCGCCATCAGCCGGTCCCCGACGTCCAAGCCTTGGTGCCGAATATCGGCGACGACCTGGCGAAGCTGATCGCCAAATGCATGGCCAAGCTCCCCTCGGATCGGTTCGCGTCGGCCCAGGAGTTGTCCGAGCAGCTTGACGTGGCGATCGCCCAACTCCGGGACACCGAGGGGTTGCTCCGCGAGAGCGTCGAGGGGATCGACTGCTTCATCCAAGGGGCACGCGACCATTTCCGAATCTTGTTCAAGCTGCCCAACAACCGGCTCCAAGAGGTCTACCTCGAGGTCGGGTCGAACCGGCACGACGAGCGGTTCTTGACCGTGTTCTCGGTCTGCTGCCCCGCCGAGTCGAGGCACTACGAGTTCGCCCTCCGGCTCAACGCGGAGATGACCTACGGCGGGCTTTCGATCCGAGAGGTCAACAACCAGCCGATGTTCGTGATGACCCGGACCTTCCCCCGAGGCCACGTCCAGCCCGAGGCGATCCGGTCGGCCTTGGTGGACATCGCCCGGCGGAGCGACTGGGTCGAGCAACAATTGACCCACGCCGACGTTTACTGACGCCCAAGGGTTCGAGTCGCCGGGGAAAGGGTTCGCGTGAATCGGTTGATGTCCGACATCGAACTGGCGAGCCTGGCCCTCGCCTCCCTGGTCCTCGCGGTCGCGGCCCTGCTCGGCTACCGCGAGTGGCTCGATCGCCAGGCGAGGCCGCCCCAACTCGCCCCCGAAGACGTCGAGCATTTCGGCAGGCGGGACCGGAGGCGGTCGCTGGGCCTTTCGATCCTCTGCCTGCTCGCGCTCGGGGTCGTGGTCGGTTCCCGGACGCCGATCCGGGTGGCGATGCAGCCGAACCCATTCTTCCTGGCGCTCTGGCTCGGGATCTTCGGCCTGATCCTGACCTTGCTCTCGCTGGCGATGGTCGACTGGCTCGATCTTAGGCGCTACGCCCGCCGCAAGAAGCAAGCGATCGGCCGAGAGCAGCGCGCCATCCTCCACGAGATCGACCACTGGAGGAACCGCCGGGCCGACAACGAGGCGGAGCCGGACGGGAGCGACGAGGCCGATCCGGCTTGAACTCTTTGCGATGGGTGGGACGGGTTGTTATCCTGGACCGACTCCAATCCTCGATCAAGAGGTTGATCCCCATAACGGCGGCTCGCGCCGTCGGCGGTCGGTTGATGTCCCGGAAACCGTCATGTCCTTGAATCTCGACCCGAAATGGTCGGTTCGTTCTGGCCCGCTCAACCCCCGGCGTCGCCAACCCTTCGCCCGGGGGCTGGGGCTGGTCGAGGTGGTCGTGATCGTCGCCGTGGTGAGCTTCCTGGTCCTCTGCATCCTGATCGTGCTTCCCAAAGGGCGGGAAACGTCGAGGATGGCGGGCTGCCAGAGGAACTTGATGCAGATCGGCGTGGCCGTCCAGCTCTACGAGCAAGCGAACCGGCACTACCCGACGACCCCGCACTTCGACGCTCCGATGGGGGGTGACTCGACGGTCCTCGCCATGCTCAAGGCGCTGACCCTCCCCGACTTCCTCGACCTCCGAGACCCCACCCAGCCCCCGAAACCGTCCGAAGCCCCCGGTCGAGGCGCGAGGGTCGCCGGTTTGACCTGCCCGAGCGACGCCAACGCCGGCTCAGGGTCGTTCTTGACCGCCCTCAGCTACCGGAGCAACGTCGGCGACGGCTTCGACGCGAAGGACGGCCCGTTCTCGCCGGGAATCCTCGTCACCCCGGCCAACGTCGAGGCGGCCAACGGCCTGAGCTACACCGCGGGGTTCGCCGAACGACTGGTCGGGACCGGCCGAGACGGCGAACCGGGGCCGATGAACTACGCGGTGGTCCCGGGACCGTTGACCGGCCCTTGCGGCAAGCTCGGCGACGGCTCGAGGTGGCGGGGCGATGCCGGGTCGTCCTGGGCGGATTCGGGCTGGCGGTCGACGTTCTACTCGCACGCGGTCGCGCCCAACCCTCCGACCTCTTGCCTGGCCGAGGATGGCAAGACCGCGTCGATGACCGCGTCGTCGCCGCACCCCGGGCGGCTCAACGTCTTGATGATCGACGGGTCGCTCCGGGGAGTCACCCCGACCATCGACCTGTCGGTCTGGAAGGCGATGGGCTCGACCCGACCGGCCCCGACATCGACGACGGTCGAGCCGGGGCGTTGAGCGGGCGGGGTCAGGGGTCGGCCTTGACGACCTCCTTGAGTCGGACCAGGCGGATCGCCGCCACGTCCCGGACCCACCGGGCGTGCTTCGGGTCGGCGGGGATGATCAACTGGCCGGCCCGAGCCTGGCCGTCCCGGCTGGTCGCCAGGAGGTATCGCTCCCCTTTCGGGTCCATCGCGACCGCCGCCGCCGACACCGCCGCCTGGTAGCCATCGGCGCCTCGGACCAGGATCACCGCGTCGGAAAGCTCCCGGAGGCCCGCCATCCCCGGAGCCGCCTTGTCCCGGGCGCTCAAGATCGAGGCCAGGGCGACCCCCGAATACGTCACCGTCTTCCCGTCCGACTCGACCTTGATCTCCACCTTGGGCATCGAGGCCAACGCCTCGGGCTTCGTCGGCAAGGTTTCCAAAGTCACCGGGCCGGGTTCGCCCGCCATCAGGAGTAGGGATGCGATCAAGGTGGAGATCATCTCGAAAAACTCCCCAATCCGGCGCCTTCGGTCCCGTCGCCACAGCTTCTCAACGGTTCAGAGATGATACCGAGCAGGCGGTCGAGGCCGCCACCTCGGTCGGACCTCCAACGTGATGTTGCCCGAAAACCCCATCGAGTTCCCCCGATGCCACGCGCCGCCATCATCTTCGACTTCGGCAACGTGATCGCGTTTTTCGACTACCGCAAGGCGACGACCCGGCTCGGGGCCAAGCTCGGCCTCTCCGGCCAGGAGCTTTACGACCAACTCGGGCCGCTCGGGTTCCCCGCAGTCCTCCGAGAGTATGAACGCGGTCAGATCACCAGCGCCGAGTTCACCGACCAGGTTTCCGCCTTGATCCAGGTCGGGATCACCCACGACGAGTTTGCCGCCGCCTGGGCCGACATCTTCACCCCCAACGAGTCGATCGTGACCGTGGTCGAGCACCTCAAGGCCCGGGGGTACCGCCTGGTCCTCGGCTCGAACACGAACGAGATCCACGCGGCGCACTTTCGGGGGCAATTCGCCTCAACCTTGATCCACTTCGACGCCTTGGTCCTGTCGCACGAGATCAAGCACCTCAAGCCGAACGCCGAGTTCTACCTGGCTTGCGCCAAGGCCGCCGGGGCCGATCCCAAGGATTGCGTCTTCATCGACGATCTTGCCGAGAACATCGAGGGTGCCCGAGCCGCCGGCCTGACCGGGCTACTCTACCAGTCGACCGAGAAGTTGATCGTCGATCTGAGCCAACTCGGAGTCGCCGTTTGAACGGAAAGTTGGGTTTCGGACGACCGTCGAACGGAGCACATCACGGCGATCGGTTGCGACCGGCAAAACCGGATCGAGGTCTCCAAGAATCGCGCCGAGGTCTTTTGACAACGTGGTGCGAAAGGCCATAGTCGAGATGATTCGCAAGCCGCGCACCTCACCGCCACCTCGATTCGCCCGATCGACCCCTCGAATCTCCCACCCTCGCGAATTTTCCAGGTAGCTACTTGACGCGCGTCAGGGCAGACGGCCATGATTGACTGCGTGCATGGAATCACCCGCTCGATGAGCGGTGATTCGCCATCATTCTCGATAAGGGGGGACGGATCGATGAAAGTCACGTCTGCGGGGTCGAAGACTGGGATTCGGAGTCCCGCGAAGACGGGGATTTTGTCGATCGCGGCAACCCTCGGTCCGGGTGGTTGGCCCAGGTGAGGTCCGGTTGCGAGCCTTCGGAGGCGTTGCGAGCCTCTTGTCGGCTGAGAACTGATCTCCAAGATAACGACGTCGTCATCATCGATTGATCATAGGGGTCTTTCGCCGCGTTCTGGCGAACCCAAGCCGGCCGATCAGCGCCGAGCGGGGAAGGACTCCGAGGCTTACCGAGGGGAGTCAAGGCAAGATGGGTAGCGACAAGCGAAACGGACGCGAAGACCGATCCAAGAAGGGGCCATCCGACCCCCGCCGACGGAGGATGGGCCTCCCGTTCGCGGAGCCGTTGGAAGAACGCCGGATGCTCACCGGCTATGTGGCCACCAGTACCGACATCTACGATCCCCAGCATGGCCCGATGGCCGATCTTGGGGCTACCCTGATCAACGTGTACCGCGATTACGCCAACTACGTCAACTCCGGCTCGACCAAACCTTACACCCCGGCGTTGTCGAACCTGATCTACTTCAGCGGGACTTCGGTCGGCGTCACCGTCCGGGGAAGCAACAACTTCACCGCGCTTGAGCAGGCTCTGACCCAATTTGGTGTGAAAATCACGGCGACATCGAGCCTCTTCCAGACGGTTGATGGTTTCGTCCCGATTGCCTCACTTCCCAAATTGGCGATTTTGGCCCAGGTTAACGGCGTCGACCCCCAATACAAGCCCATCCTCCATAATTACCAAGGGGTGGCCAACAACGAGGGGGTCGCCACCCTGAATGTCCCCGCCTCGATTCAGAGCACGAATACGGCCGGGGCCGGCCAGAAAATTGGGGCGATCTCGGACAGTGTCAACGAGTATCCCAATCCCGCTGCCAGTGCTGCTCCTCCCGGAACGATCAGCAGCTCTTTCGGTTTGGGCCAGTCCTATTCCACGGGAGACTTGGCACCCAACAGCGTTCAAGTCCTTGCCGACCTGCCCGCCGACCCCACCACCAACCAATTGACTGGGACCGATGAAGGTCGGGCGATGCTCGAAGAGATCCATGACATTGCCCCGGGAGCCCAACTCGGCTTCTCCTCAATCGGAGAAACCCAGACCACCTTCGCCAGCAGCATCACCAATCTGTATAACGCCGGTTACAAGACGATCGTCGACGATGTCGGCTTCCCCAATGAGCCGGACTTCCAGGACGGGCCGATCGCGGTTGCCGTCAACACCGTGACCGCACAAGGTGCGACTTATTTAGCCGCGGCGGGGAATGCGTCCGACGACGGATACTTGTCGCAATTTCGAGGTGTGAACGCGACGGTTGGTACCCTCGGTGCCGGTCGCTACCAGAACTTCGACGGGACCGGTCAAACCCAGACCACCCAACTCGGCGTCTACGTTCCCAACAACGCGGTGACTCAAAATTCTCCACCTGAATTGTGGTTTCAGTTTGATCAGCCGGTGAACAACGTCACGTCCGACCTGACGGCCTACTTGCTCGATTCCAGCGGCAACATCGCCTACCAGAGCGTCAGCAGCACGCAAGCCAACAACACGCCGATCCAGGTCTTTGTCAACCCGGCGGGAACCTCGGCGTCGATCGCCCCGGGCACCTACACTTTGGTCGTCAAGGTCAATAGCGGTGCGGACCCCGGTCACATCACGCTCTACAACCCCACCGATTCCGAACTCGCCTTCGACCAGAAATTCGGCTCGGCGGGCCAGACGTTTTATCCGACGACCCTGGGTCATGCCGCGGCAGCCAATACCATCGGGGTCGGGGCGGTCCCGTTCTGGGGCGCCCGACCCTTCCTCAACACCTCGACCCCTCACAACGAATCGTACAGTTCGTTCGGGCCGGTCGTGAGCGTGTTTAATCCTGATGGGACGCCCAAGGCAACGCCTCAGGTCGTCCTGAAACCCGACCTCTCCGCCCCCGATTACGTCAACACATCGTTCTTCATCCCAGGGCAAGTGCCCAACGACACGACCCAACCGACCGTCCCGGCGAATCCCGAGTATCCGGGAGACGCCCCAACCACGACCGCCAACCCTGTCACCACGGTCAACGATGCCCAGCCGAACCTCCCGACGTTCTCGGGGTCTTCCGCGGCGGCACCGAACCTCGCGGCCGTGGTTGCCATCATCAAACAGACCGACCCGACGGTCACAAACAGCCAGCTCCTCGCAGCGCTCGACTCGACCGCGACGCCGCTCAACGGTTCCGCCCAAGGAGTTTGGAACGCCCAAGGTGGATACGGCCTCGCCAATGCCGCGGCAGCCCTCGCTGCGGTGTCCGCGGTTGCGCCCGTTCAGGTTTCTTCGATTTCGCCGGGTTCGGGTCAGACGATCACCTCGATCCCGTACAACATCACGGTCACTTTCAACAAGCCGATCAACATCCAGACGCTTTCGGCGTCGTCGCTCCAGGTCGCCGGGGCCAATGGTGCCACGGTGACGGTCGGGCAGCCGGTCGGGGTCGATAGCGCGACGTTCCCGACCACGGTCCAATTCCCGATCCTGATCAACGCCGTCCCGGGTCGGATCGCCAACGGGGTTTACACGACGAGGGTCGCGGGCGGGACGATCAAGGGGCAGGATGGGACGACGCTCCAGAATACTTTCACCGACACGTTCAACCTCCAGCAGACCGTCGCCCCCACGGTGGCCCGGACGAACTTCCTCGGTCGGGTCGTGAGCTTGAGTTTCAGCGGCCCGGTCAACCCGGCCTCGGTGACGCCCAACAACGTCTTCCTATTCCGGGCCGGCGGGGTGAACAACCCGTTGTTCAACCCGGGCGACATTTATGTCAGCCAATTGCCGGGGGCGGTGTTCTCGTACAACCCAAGCACCTGGACCGTGACGGTCGACCTGACCAACGTCGCGCAGTCGCAGCTGCCGACCGACCAGTACGCCCTGGTGGCGAAGTCGGCGATCACCGACCAGGTCGGCAACCCGCTCAACGGGGCGTTCAATGGCGTGTTCCCGTCGGGGATCTTCCCGTCGGCGGGCAGCGGGACCAACTTCGTCCAGAACCTGGGCGTAGTGAACCTCCCCGCCCCGGTGATCTCGTCGCTGGCCTTGTCGCCGAACTCCGACTCGGGGGTCCAGGGGGACAGCGACACCAACATCTCGTCGCCGAGCTTCATCGGCCAGGTCACCGCGCAGTTCCCCAACACCAACGCCGGCCTCCAGGTTTACGCCCAGTTCAACGGGATCTCGCACCCCGGGGTCGCCGCCGGGGGCCTGAACTTGGGGATCGGGGCCAACGGTCGGGGGGTCGTCGGCGAGTACGACGTCGTCACGACCACCGACGCCAACGGCCGGTTCGTGATCAACTACCCGGCCGGGATCACCCCGTTGCCCGAGGGGCAGAACATCATCCGGGCGGTGGTCGTCGGGGCGACCGACGCCCCTCCGGCGGGCTTGTCGGCGAGCATCGACACCACGTTCCAGATCGACCGGACCCTGCCTTACGTCGGGACGCTCAACGGGACCTCGCCGACCTCGATCGTCGAAAACGCCTCGATCAACAACCTGTCCACGCTCTCGATCTCGGTCGTCGACCCGGTCAACCCGGCGTCGCTCAGCTCGCCGTTCGCGGTCAACGCCCAGACGAGAGTCCTGGCGCTCAACCCGGCGACCTCCAACGCGACCGGGAGCTACATCCTCGACCTGATCACGCCCACCGGCCAGGTGGTCGACGAGTCGAGCTTCCTCAGGGGGGCGACGTTCGTCTCGACCTCGGCCCGGGTCCTGACCACGGACCCGTTCACGGGTCGGATCGACCTCGCCTTCGGCACCGGGTTGCCGCAAGGCCGCTACGTCCTGACCGTCAAGGGGGCGGCCCCCGGGTCCAGCGGCGTGACCGACCAGGCCGGCAACCCGATCACCAACTCGGCGGCGAACTCGGCCAGCGGCAGGGCCAATAACTTCACCCTCGACTTCAACCTCCAGCCGACCCCGACCTACATCACCAACTACGGGGCCTACGGCGACAACGGCCAAGGCAACATCTATGGCGTGATCTCGGCCCCTCGCGCCTCCTACGAGATCCCCGCCGCCGGGACCACCCCCGGGGCCCCCGCGCCCCCCACGGCGTTCACCCTCGACTTCTCCAACCGGCTCGACCCCACGGTCAACTACACCAACCTCGTCGAGGTGGTCCGCTCCGCCGACTCCGCCACCGCCAGGCCCGACGGCGACTTCGGCAACTTCGGGACGCCCGCCGGCCTGACCAACCCCACCGGCTTCACCCGGGTCCCGGGGATCAGCGTCCAGCTCGTCAACTCGATCTCCAACGCCACCCTGGGCCAGCCCGGCTACCAGGACCGTCTGTTCATCACCTTGCCCGCCGGCTCGACCCTGCCCGCCGACTACTACCGGGTCTACCTCCCCAACGTCGGGACCCAGGCCATCCGCGACGTCTTCGGCAACCAGCTCGACGGCGAATTCCTCGGCTACCAGAACGCCGCGGGCAAGTACGTCAACCAGTTGAACACCGGCCAGGTCCGAGGGTCGGGGACCTTCGAAGCCCCCGACCTCTCGGGCGACGGCACCCCGGGCGGGGCGTTCGTCACCGGGTTCGTCGTCGTCCCCAACGGCAACGTGATCTACGCCCGGCCCGACGCGATCTACAACCCGCAACTCCCCGGCACCTTCCCCGACGGGACCCAGGCCAAGCCTTACCCGGTGCTCGCCCCCGAGGCGACCTCGACCTCGGTCAATAACGGCGACCTCAACAGCGTCGTGAACTCGGGGATCAACTTCAACCCGGTCTACGACCGCTCCGGCCTCGGGACGTTCCAGCCTTCGGCCTTCTTCGCCGCCCAGGAAAAGGCCCGGATCACCCAGGCCCCGGTCGTGATCGTGGCCGAACCCGCCCTGCTGACCCGAGACCCGTTGACCGGGATCGTCACCCAGCGGCCGTTCGTCTTGCAGGCCCCGGCGCCCACCCAGGGGCAATTCGACCCGATCGCCAACGACGGGAGCGCCGCGGTCCCGGCGATGACGACCCTGCTGTTCGCCCAAGGCTCGACGCTCAAGCTGCAAAACTCCGCGCTCCTGGTCCAGAACCAGGGGAGCGCACTCCAGATCGAAGGCGGGCCGAACCCGACCCAATTCGTCAACTTCACGTCGTACAAAGACTCGTCGATCGGCGGGGCGACCAACGGCGATCCGTCCACGCTGCCCGTCTCGGGCGACTACGGCGGGATCTTGTTCCGAAACTACGACCAGGCGGCGCCGGGCGGTCGGTCGTCGCTCTTCCCGGGCCAGATCCCGATCACCGGGAGCCAGTCTTCCGACGGTCGCCTGAAAGGTCCGTTCACCGACCCGGGGAACCGGAACAGCCAGCTCGACGCCGTCTCGGGCGCCGACGACGTGATGTCCTTCGTCAACTTCCTCGTCGAGAAGTACGCGGGCGGGCAGATCCCCCAGACGACGGGGACCGCCTACGACGGGATCACGCTCCAGGACAGCCGACCGACGGTCGTCAACAGCACGATCGCCTTCGCCGGCAGCGGCTCGTCGCAGGCCGGTTTGTCCGAAGACGTCGATTCGCTCCGCCTCGACGATGTCGCTTCCGGCCCCCTGGTCCGCAACGACAATTTCGTGAGCAACGGGATCAACGGCATCTACATCCGGGGCCGGGTCTCGACCGGGATCGCCCAGGCTTCCAACTCCACGAACGTGGGGACGGTCGCCAACACCGTCGGCGGCGGCCGGACCTTCATCCTGAACGCACCCTATCCCTACGTCTTGACCACGAGCCTGGTCATCGGCCTCGACCTGCTCGTCGAGACCCAAGGGCAGACCATCGGGACGCCCGACCGACTCTACGTCAGCCCCGGGTCGATCGTGAAGTTCGCCCCCGGCGCGGGGGCCGAAGTGCTCCCCTCGGCCAGCATCAACGTCGGCGACCAGACCTACATCCGAGGATTCGACGCCAACGCGAACTACGCCCCGGGCACGGCGGGCTTCAGGGCGAATTCGGCGAACCTCTCCAACGTGATCTTCACCTCGTACTTCGACGACGCGGCCACGACGACCTACACCGACCCGCAGACCGGGATCGTTTCCACCGTCACCCCGGCCTTGCCGACCCCGGCAGCCGGCTCCGGGGCCAACCTGATCTCGCCTGCCGTCCAACCGGCATCGTCGTACTGGAGCGGGCTGACGATCGACACGGGCGCCCGGGCGGTGATCAACTCGGCAGTCTTCCGCTACGGCGGTGGTTCGCTCAACACCCTTCAAGGGACCGATAACGGGCAAAACTCCTCCGACTGGCACCATGCCCTGGAACTCAGCGGCGGGGGGATCGACTCCGCCGAACACTTCAACGGCGCGACCAATGGATTCTTCGGAGGGTTCTTCAGCGGCTTAGGCCCTGGCCTTGGTTCGCGCACGATGGTGACGAACAGCACCTTCACCAATAACCTGGATGTGGGGCTGAACGTCGACCCCGATGCGATCCTGGCCGCCGACCCGCTCCGTCCGCTCGCCTCGGGCAATCCGTTCATCCACGGCAACATCTTCGTCAACAACGGCCTCGATGGTGTCGGGATCGCCGCCGGTACCGGGATTCCGGTCGGCGGATCGCACCTCCCCAACCTCGACGTCAACTCGACCTGGACCGGCGGCGACTTCACCTACATCCTCCGCGATACGATCGTCCTGGGGCCGGATGGCGGATTCTTCAGGAACGTCAATGGTGGTGTTAGTTTGGGTGCCGGGGTCCCGCCGACGCCGAGCGGGACCCAGTTCCAGACCACGCCGACGCCCAACGTCACCCTCACCTTGCAAAGCACCTTGCCCGGGACCGTCCTGGCCGACGGGACGACCGTACCCGCCCCGGGCGTCCCGCTCATCATCAAGACCTTGAACAACGCCAACGCCCGGATCTCCGCCGCCGCGATCGGCGTCAACCCGGGTGCCAACACGAATGCGTCGTGGGCGGGCGGTGCCGGGTTCATCGTCGGGGTCGATGACGGGACCGATCCGCCCACCCCGGGCGAACTCCTGGTCGACGACGGCGCGTTCAGCCAGATCCGAATCTTGGGGATTCCGGGCAACTCGTCCACCGGCCAGGTCCGAGTGCCCGTGACGATCACCTCGGTCCACGACAACTCGGTGGGCACCGCGGTCAACGGCACGGTCATGGATCAGGTCATTCCCGGCGACACCACGCCGGCGAGAGCCGGTGACGGCGGCTTGATCTACTTCGGCGGCAACTCGCTGACCACCTACAACCTCCAGGACCCCCGGAGCGGGAGCCTGATCGACAACGCCGACATCAAGTACATGACCCGCATCCAACAACAGGGCGGCGGGATCGTCTACACCGTCGCCTTGAACGGGGCCACCTCCTACAGCGCGACGACCGGCGATGTGTACGGCGACAAGTTCGGCAACTCCAGCGGTTTCGGCACGGGACAGGGCGGTCCGAACTACCTCGCCCAGTACAACTTGCCGAAGCAATTGGCGATCACCGACTCGAACCTCTCCACCTTCAGCGACGGCGGGGTCGTTTCGGTCCCCGGTTATGGGATTCTCGCAGTCAACACCAACTACCCGGCGCCGGCGACATTGACCCGGATCGGCGGCATCCTCGGCGAGCCGACGCACCTTTATCTGGTCAACGACACGATCAGCGACATGAACGTGGGTAGTGCGACCAACAACGCGGCGGGAAATCCCGGCGGACTGCCGACGACCACCACTCGCGGGACGGGCGTCGATCTGATCTCGCAGTTGGGCAACGACAATCCGGGTTCCCTCACCAGCCCGGCGATGGCCGTGATCCTCAACTCGGTGTTCTACAACACCGACATCGGGATCAACTCGACCGGCGAGGCTTTCAACGGATTGAACCCCTACTCGCATGTGTCCTTCCTGGCTATGAACAACATCTTCCAGGGAGATAAACTGGAAGCGGTCCAGGCCGTGGGGCAGCAAGACGAGAGCAACCTCCAGTACAACCTCTTCTACCAGAACGGGGCCGAACTGGTCACCAATGGGACGACCCAGTTCTTCAACGGCAACTTCAACAATCGACCTTATGAAAACCTCGACCCCGGCTTCCGCGACCCGGCCGCGGGCAATTTCAACCTCACGGCGAACTCCGCCGCCCTCGACCGCTCGCGGAGCGAGCTTGGGCCGTCGGTCTTCGGCAACTTCCTGGCCCCCTCGGCGACTTACGCCCGGCAGACGACGATCAATGGTCAAGTCGCCACCGACGTCAACTTCCTGCCGATCCGCAACAATACCGGCAACAGCAACGACTTCGGCGGCGACGGTTTCGCCAATCCCGGCGATGAGGTGACCCTGCCGGGGTTGCCGCTCGGCCAACCCTTCTCGCGAGGGTACCCCGACCAATGGGTCCCGACGACCTTGGTGGCCCCCTTGGGGACTCCGATCAACGTCAACGCCCTGAGCAGCACTTCGCCCGGGACGGTCGGAAACGGTTACTCCCTGGCCAACTATGCCTACACCCCCATCTTCGGCCAGCGCGACCAGGCCGGCAACCTCCGGGGCGGCCGGACCTCCGGCAATACCGGGTTCGGCAGTAATCCGACGATCGACCTCGGGGCATTCGAGTTCCTCATCCAGAACCCTCCGTTGGTGACCGGCGTCACGGCGACGGCGGCGAACTCTTCGACGATCTCCAATCTGTATGTTCCCAATGGGCTGGCGGGGATTAACCAATACCCGTCGCAGATCACGGTTGGGATCAACGAACGCTTGAACCCGGCCACGATCACGCCGGCCTCGGTCCAACTGATCGGCTCGGGGGGTGACGGCGTCTTCGGCAACGCGAACGACATCAATTACAACCTGGCCAACCGGCTGTCGTTCGACATCACTAGCAACCACTTGATCATCAACACCGCTGGGTTGTTCACCCCGGCCCAATTGAACGACGAGTTCGAGCTTGTCCTCAAGGGGACCGGCTCGGCGATCCTCCGCGACAACAACGGCCTCGCCCTCGACGGGTACACCAACAACGACACCGTCCCGCTCCCGTCGGGGTCGGACAAGTTCCCGGGCAGCGACTTCTCGGTCCTGTTCACGATCAGCACCCACTCGCCGAGCCTGGTGGCGGGCACGTTCGGGCTGGCCCCGGGATCGTTCAACACGGCGATCAACACGGCGGGGGCGGCGAATGTCGGTGCCCCGGTCACCAACAACAACAGGCCGACGTTCGTGGGGCAGATCACCGACATCTTCCCGCCGGCCAACCCGCTCCAGGGCGACCAGGTGTTCGTGGACATCTCGACCACCGGCGACCCCAACAACTTCAACGACCTGGGGGCGGCCACCGGCGTCACCAACGCGACCGGGAACTTCTCGGTCACCGTCGCCCAGCCGCTGCCGAACTCGACCTTGAATGTCGGACCCGACGGGATTCAAGGGACCAGGGACGACCTCGGGATCACCCTGGCCCGGGTCCGGGTCGTCAACGCGGCGGGCAACCAGTCGATCCTGCCGACGGCCCCGTTCTCCACGTTCCTCAACGCGGGGGCGGCCTACGGGTTCCAGGTCGACACGGTCCCTCCCCGGGTCACGGCCTTGACGCCCGCTTCGAGCACCCTGGCCACCCCCAACGCCGACGGCACGGTGACTATCAGCGCGACGTTCTCCAAGAACATCGACCCGACGACGCTCACCGGCAACTCGATCATCGTCACCCGGGCGGGCGGCACCGGGAACTTCACCGGGGCCGGGATTCCGGTCCCGATCGTCTCGGGGAGCGTCCGGCTCAACTACCTGCATACCCCCACGGGGGCCGAGACGGTGACGTTCGCCCTCCAGGGGCCTTTGCCCAACGACTTCTACCGGATCACCCTGAAGGGGACCGGGGCGGCCCCGATCCGGGACATCGCGGGCAACGCCCTCGACGGCGCCGGGACCGGAGTGCCGGGCAGCGGCGACTTCACCAACCAGCCGTTCACGGTCTTCTCGCCTGGCAACGCCCGGTTGCTCTACGTCGATAACACCAGCACCTTGGTGAGCACCACCGGCCTGGGGACTCGCGAAAACCCGTACCACACCATCGCGGCGGGCCTCGCGGCGGCCCAGACCGGCGACGACGTCCTGGTCTTGCCGGGCACCTACCGCGAACTCGTCAACTTGAAGGGCCAGGTCCGACTGCTCTCGGCCGACCCGACCAGCACCGACGCCGGGTTCTTCCCGGGCAACCCGCTGGCCACGATCATCTACGGCAACACCACGGCGAGCACGTTCAACACGACCCAGGGCGAGGCCGTCGTCGGGGCCACGAACCTGACGAACATCCCGGGCGTCCCGACCGAAATCTCGGGGTTCACGATCCTCGCCCCGCTCTTCGGCGACTCGGTCCGAGGCTCGCTCGACCCCACCTCGGCGGGCGTCAACCTGTTCAACTCCAACGTCCTGGTGGACAAGAACTACATCGTCAACGCCGGGCTTGGCGTCAACATCATCACCACCGGCGGCAACGTGATCGCCCCGATCGTCCGCGACAACGTGATCGTCGGCAACGTCGTCGGCGTCTCCGTCAACGACCAAGGGACGACCACGTCGTACGCCCAGCCGACGGAAATCATCAACAACACCATCGCCGACAACACCTATGGCGTCGTCAACGTGACGTCCAGGACGGGAACCCTCCAAGCCTACGTCCTCAACGACATCTTCTACAGCAACCACGACCTGACCACGTCGAGGACCGGCACCGGCATCCTGTCCCAGGCGGCCAATACCGTGGCCGTCGGGTCGAACCTGTTCTTCGGCAACGGCGTGAGCGGGGCCCCTTCGAGCAACGCGATCGGCACGTTCGCCAACTTCAACCCCGCCTTCCTGTCGAGCCGGCCCGACGCCGTGGGCAACCTCCTGGGCGACCCGGCCTTCGTGTCGGCCCGCGACCCTCGGCCCAACGGCGACACCCCCCCGGTGTTCTTCCTCTACGCCAACTACGACCTCACCAGCCGGTCTCCCGCCATCAACGCCGCCCTCCAATCCGTGGCCCCGCCCACGGACATCTTGTACCGGACGCCGGTGCCGATCGCGGGCAAGGGGTTCAACGGTTCCGGCCCGGCGAGCATCGGGGCGTTCTACTACCTGGGGACCGGCGGGATCTTCGGGACCACCGGCAACGGCGGCGGTAAAGGACCGATCCCCATCAGCCCGGTCGCCTTGGCGATCCGGGTGCCCTCGACCGACGGTCCGTCATTGGCAGGGGGGAGCTTGCCGATCGGGACTCGCCAATTCGCCGTGGTCAACACCTCGTTGAACCCCGACGGGACGGCCACCGGCGCGGCGGGGATCGCCACGCCGCTCTCGGGGCTGACCTCGATCGACGTCAACTTCTCCGACAACATCGACGCCTCGTCGGTCAAGGCTAGCGACCTGATCCTGACCGGGTCGGGCTTGAACCCGGCCAACCCCGCCAAGGCCACCGGCCTGACCTGGGTGGACAGCCACACCATCCGGTTCATGCTGACCGGCGGGTTCAACTCCACCGGCTCGGTCAACCTCTCGATCCCCCAGGGGACCGTCAAGGACACGGTCGGCGACTCGATCGCCCCGTTCGCCGAGACCTTCCTCGTGGAATCGAACTCGTTGGTCCCGCTCCCCTCGGCCCAGCCCGCCGCCGTCGCCACCCCGGCGACCGTGGCCCTGCCGATCCAGCCGGTCGCGGTCGCCGGGCCGATCGCCGTCAACTACAGCCACCACCTCGCCTCGTCGAAGTCGCACCACGCGGCGAAGCCCGCCGCCCACCACAAGGCAAGTACCGCCAAGACCCACCCCGCCGTCCACAAGGCGGCCAAGACTCCCGCCAAGCACCGCAAGGCGGCCAAGTAACCCGGCAAGCCGGATCAAACCGGAACTCCCAGCGGGCGGCCCTCACCGGTCGCCCGCCTCATTTCGAAACGCAATTCGCTCAGGTTGGGCCACGGATGGAACACGGATGGAACACGGATCAGAGAAGATGAATCATTTTTATCTTATCCGTGTTCCATCCGTGGCTCTCCCTGAATTGGACCCGATCAACCCAACGACGCCCCGAAGAACGCCACCACCAAGGTCAACCCGGCGGCGAGGATCGCCGTGATCTGCATGATCCGGACGGCCCGGACCACGGTCAAGGCGTCGATCGGCCGGGTCGAATCGCCCACCCAGGGGTGCGGCTCGGCCCGGTCCCGAGCGAACACCCGGCCCGAGGAGAGCTGCACCCCCAAGGCCCCGGCGAGCGCGGCTTGCCCCCAGATCGGGACAACCTGGGGATGCGACCGGCCCGCCCGCCAGCCCACGGAAAACGCCCGGGCGAAATCGAGCCGGAGGATTCCCGACGCCGCCACGACCAGGAGCCAGGTCAACGTCGAGGGGGCCGACTCGGCGAGGTCGGCCACGACCACCGGGACCCGGCCGGCGAGGTCCTTCGAATCACCGCGAGCCAGGAGGGCTTCTCGGAGCGACCGGATCGCCAAGAATCCCCACATCGCCGTCGGTCCGCCGAGGGCAAACCAGAACAGCGGGGCGACGATCGAGCTTGATGTCTTCTCGCCGACGGCGGCCACGCAAACCCGGTCGACCCCGAGCTGGTCGAGCCCGGTCGGCGCCCGACCGCCGACCGCTTCGAGCCAGCGGAGCGAGGTTGCGCGGTCGCCGGCCTCGGCGGCATGGAGGATCGGGTCGCCGGTCGACCGGATCGCCAGGCCGGCGGCGATCAGGGCCGCCCGGACCCCCAGCGTGACCACCCCTCCCATCGAGTCGGCCAAGTCGAGGACCAGGAAGGTCACGCTCGACGCGGTCCCCACGACCATCCAGGCGAGCAGGAACCCGCCGAAGAGGTCGCCCCCTCGGCCGCCCCCGAGGCGTTTGACGACCTTGCGGACCCCACCTTCGACAACCTCGATCAGCCGGTTCATCCAGCGGACCGGGTAGCTCCGGCCCGGCAAGTCGCCCAGCGCGAGGTCGAGCGCCACGGCGGCCGGGATCGCCCCCAGGGGCCAGAGCTGGTCGAGGTTGAAGCCGCCGACCTGGGTCAAGACGCTCATGGCGAGCGGCTCCAAAGGGTTTGTCGCGGGGAAGATTAACCGATCGAGAAGTCGGCGGGAGGGTCGGAGCGGAACAGGTCGGACAAGGCCGACAGGAGCCGGTCGTTTTCCTCGGGGGTCCGGACGTTGATCCGCAACTGCCCCCCGGTGACGATCAGTTGGTCGGGGCCGGTCAGGAAGGAGCCGACTTCGAGGCCGGGGAAGTCGGAGCATTCGCGGACCAGGAACCCCCGGCGAGCCAGGCTCTCATGGACCTGGGTCGCGTTCCAGTCGGTCTGCGTCAGGCTGACGAGGAGGAACGGGGGGGAGGGCGGGGCGGTCTCGGGGCGGCTTCGACTTGGCCAGGCGGGCTGGAGTTGGGGGATGTCCCAGAGCCGGTCGGCCAACCGAGGCGACTCGACGGCGACCCGCTCGACGGTCCGCTCTCGATACCCCTCGTCGTCGATGGCCGCCAGCGCCCCGGCCTCGGCGGAGGCCGAGACGGTGTTGGCGTCCTGGAACTGGCGGAGCCGAGTCACCATGTCGGGCGGGGCGATCGCGTAGCCGACCCGAAGCCCCGGCATGGCGTAGAACTGGCTGAACGACCGGAGAACCAGGACGTTATCCCGAGTGGCCGCCACCGGGATCATGGTCCGGTCGGCCTCGTCGGCGAAGAAGGGCAAGCTCGACTCGTCGACCACCGTCAACAACCCCACCGACTCCGACGCCAGCTCCCGCAAGGTTTCCCGGTCCCAGGCCCTCCCGGTCGGGTTGTTCGGGTGCCCGGTCCAGAAGATCCCCGCCGCCGCCTTGGGGAAGACGTCCTGAGACCAGCCCAGGACATGCTCGCCCCAGACCTTGGCCCGCAGCTCGTTCCGGCTCGACGCCCGGCGGTAGCTCGGCGACGACGGGTCGACCAGGTGGGCCAGCGGGAGCGAAAGGTCGCCGAGCGCCTGGGCGTGGAACGCGAGGACGTCGCGGAGCGACTGGCCGATCAGGGCGATCAACTCCGTCGTCCCCGCGGCGACGATCACCCGCCTCGGGTCGATCTCGTGGTACTCGGCCAGCCGCTCGGTCAGGCGCCTGGCCCCCGGCTCGGGGCGTTCTCCGAGTTGGCCCAGGGCGTTCGCCGCCGCCTCGACCACGCCTTCGGGGGGGCCGAGCGGGTTGCTCCGGCTCGAAAAGTCGAGCAAAGGGGCGTCCGAGGGCAGGCCGAACCGGCGGCGGACGCTCGAAGGGTCGGTGCCGGGGAAGGTCGGCGGTTTCAAAGCGGCACCTCGTCGCCTGTCGATAAGTGGATGGTTGAGAGGATTCAGCCGGTCGCGACGGTCGGTTCGGGAGCGGCTCGGCCGGCGGTCGGGTCGGGCGCGTTCAAGGCGGATCGGATCGCTTCGAGCAGGTCGGGGTGCTCGAACCGATAGCCAAGCTCGGAGGCCCTGGCCGGGATGACCCGCTGGCCCTTGGTGACGGCCTCGGACACGCCTCCCAGGAGGATCGAGAGCAGGACATCCGGCGGACCGACCGGCAAGAACGGCCGATGCAGCGCCTTGGCCAAGGCCCGGGAGAAGTCGACGTTCCGGGCGGGCCGGGGCGCGGTGCCGTTGATCGGGCCGGCGGCGTCGGGGTTGTCGATGGCCATCAAGAACAGGCCGACGATGTCGTCGAGGTGAATCCAGCTCAACCACTGGTTCCCCCGACCGGGCAGGAACCACGACTTGCCGCTCCCGACCGGCGAGGCCCCCCCCCACTTGAAGACCGGGACCATCGCCCCCAGCGCCCCCTGGCCTCGACCCAGGACGACCCCCGTTCGGATCGTCGCCAACCGGAGGCCCATCGCCATGATCGGGGCGGCGGCCTGCTCCAGTTCTCGGCAGACCACGGCGAGGAAGTCGGCCCCCGACGGGCCGGCCTCGGTCAACTCGGCGTCGCCTTCGGGGTGGCCGTAATAGCCGATCGCCGAGCCTTGGACGAACACGGTCGGCTTGATCGGGGCCTTGCGGACCGCCTCGACCAGGTTCTCGGTCCCGTAGACCCGGCTGTCGCGGATCTTGGCGCGGACCTCGCCGCTCCATCGGTCGGCGAAGACGTTGTGCCCGGCGAGGTTAACCACCGCGTCGGTCCCGTTGACCTCATCCTGCCAGGGGCCGGGCTTGGTCGGGTCGCCGGGGACGACTTGGACCCCTCGGAATTCGGGCTTGCGGCGGGTTTCGTCGGCGGAGCGGGACACGATCACCACGTCGTCGCTGCGGTCCTTCAAACGCGAGACCAACCGGTGGCCGATCATCCCCGTGCCGCCGGTCAGGAAGATTCGCATGAGGAGTTCACCGCGCAACGTTCGGGAGTTGGGCTCGACCGGGATCAAAACCAAGTCCTCATTCTGGGCGGCCCGAATCGCGGCGTCAAGCGAATCCATCGGGTCGAGGAGCGATCAACGGGTTCGAGGATGACTTCGAATCGAGTCGTATTCGTGAACATCTTCGAGGAACCCACGCACAATCTTCTCGGGTTCTCCACTTAATTCTCCAAACCTTGAAGAATCAAGCGATTACGACAAAAGAAAATGATGAAGACGGCCCACCAGCCGATTGCGAAAGCCGCCCGGAGTGGTATCCTGAGATCGGCTTCAGGGAGGCGTCTCCGACGCCGAGGCGATCGACGGGAACCTGCGGGCGGCGACCGACCTTCATCGGCCCCGGCCCCCTTGGAAACCCGGGCGAACCGCGACCGAGGCGTTGTTTGGTCGGTTGGCACCGGGGAGTCTTTTGGCCACGATGAACCCCAAAGTCCGCAACTTCTTCGATATCCACCGGCTCATCGGTTATCGCCGACAAAATCCGTTGGTCCTGGTCAACGGGCTGGCCGAGCAGTCGGAAAGCTGGTTCGCCAACCGCCGCTCGCTGATGCGGCACTTCGACGTCAAAATCCCCGAGATCCTCGTCTACGACGGCGACTCGCTCCACCGCCAGATCAACTCGGGCGGCGAGATCACGGTCGGCTACCTCGTCGACCGCCTGGCCCTTTACCTCAACGAATTCGTCCAGCGCCCGCCTTACCACTTCGTCGGGTCAAGCCTCGGCTGTCAGGTGATCGTCACCTTCGCGGCCCGTTACCCCGAACTGGTTTCCAAACTCGTCCTGATCTGCCCGTCCGGCTTCCACGGCGCCGAGCACTTGCCGGTCATCGAAGGCGTCCGCCGGAGCCACCACGACACCCTGGTCAAGTCGGTCTTCCACCGGGGGTCGTTCGCGTCCGAGCCTCTGATCCAGGCGATCGAGGAAAAGCTCCAGAACCGAAGGTGGAAGAAGGGGTTCGTCCGGACCGTCCGGGGGACCGTGGGCAACTCGGTGGCCCCGCTGCTCGAACTGATCCCGCATCCGACCCTGGTGATCTGGGGCGCCGACGACCGGGTGATCGCCGACGTCCCCGGTTCGATGAAGGCCGCCGACCGCCTGATCAAGGGGCGGCAAGTCCTGATCCCCAAGTGCGGCCACGCCCCCCAGATCGAGAAGTCGAGGCTGGTCAACACCCTGGTGACCCGGTTCCTCCGCGACCGGCTCAAGACGATCCCGCCGATGCTCGACCCCGGCCGACTGCTCAAAGAACCGCACCCGATGGCGGCCTGGGTCCACAGCTTCTCGGCTTGATCGGAAGAAGATTAAATTGAGCCACGGATGGAACACGGATGAAACACGGATCAGAATTGGAAATTAGCTTTTTCTGATCCGTGTTTCATCCGTGTTCCATCCGTGGCTAAGAAAGATTTTCCTAGTCGGGCCACGTATCCACGATTGAGCGACGATGAGCGACTTCTTCTTGTTCTTCGGCAAGTTTTTCCGGCACGGGACCAAGATCGCCAGCCTGGCGCCGAGCAGCGTCTGGCTGGCGCGGGCCACGCTCAAGGATGTGGATTGGGACCGCGCGAAGGTCGTGGTTGAACTGGGGGCGGGGACGGGTCCGATCACCAAGGTCATCGCGACCTTGGCCCGGCCCGAGACTCGGGTGATCGTCCTGGAGTGGGATGCCGACTTCGCCCGGCTCCTCCGCGAGCGGTTCTCGGACCTGAGCCACTTCGAGGTCGTCGAGGGGGACGTCCGGGACCTGGCGAGCATGCTCCAGGCCCGGGGGATCGAGCAGGTCGACGCCGTGATCTCGGGGTTGCCGATCCCCTCGTTCCCGAAAGACTTGCAGAAGGATTTGTTCCGCGTGGTCCGGTCGGTCCTGGCCCCCGGCGGGACGTTCAACCAGATCACCGAGATCCCCTGGGTCTACCAGGGGCTTTACCGCCGGTTCTTCGACGAGGTCCGCTTCGTGTTCGAGCCTCGGAACTTCCCGCCGGCGGGCGCCTACCACTGCCGAGGGGTCAAGGAGGTCGCATGAGCCTGATCGCACCGCGAACCCTGGCCCAAGTCGTCGGGTCGAGGTCGATCCGGTCCGCCGTCAATCGGGGGTTCCACCTCTACGCCCGACGCCGGACGCACCAGCTCGCAAGTACCGACCCCGTCCTCGCCCAGCGCCGGGTGCTCGGCAAGCTGCTCCGGGCCGCGCAGCACACCAAGTTTGGCCTGGACCATCAGTTCTCCACGATCCGGTCGGTGGCCGACTTCCAGAAACAAGTCCCGCTCCGCACTTATGAAGCGCTTTGGCGCGACTACCTCGAAGCCGCCTACCCCCGGTTCGATTCAAGTACCTGGCCGGGTCTGATCCCGTACCTTGCCTTGACCAGCGGGACCACCCAAGGGGCGACCAAGTACATCCCGGTGTCTCGGGCGATGGTGGCGTCGAACCGCAAGGCCGCCAAGACGATGGTGGCGTACCACTTGGCCGCCCGGCCCGACTCGAAGCTGTTTCGCGGCAAAATCTTCTTCCTCGGCGGGTCGACCAACCTCGAACAGCCCAGCCCTGGCGTGCGGCAAGGCGACCTGAGCGGGATCGCCGCCGAGGAAGCGGGCGAGTGGCTCCGGCCGTTCACTTTCCCGCCGCTCGACCTGGCCTTGGAATCGGATTGGGACCGCAAGTTGACCCTGTTGGCCGAGCGGTCGATCCATGAGCCGATCACCCTGATCGGCGGCGTCCCGAGCTGGCTTTTGGCGTTGTTCGGTCGCCTGCTCGACCTGACCGGCAAGAAGTCGATGGCCGAGGTCTGGCCGATGCTTGAGGTAGTTGTCCACGGCGGGGTCAAGTTCGACCCGTATCGCCGGAGCTTCGACGAGATCCTCGGCGACCCCCGGATCAGGCTCCAGGAGACCTACCCTTGCTCCGAAGGGTTCATCGCGTTCGGCGACCCCGCAACCGGCCACTTGAGGTTGGTTGTCGACCACGGCTTGTTCTACGAGTTCATCCCCGTCGACGAGATCGATTCCGACCGACCGACGAGGCACTGGCTGGGGAATGCCGAGGTCGGGGTGAACTACGCGATCGTGGTTTCGACGTGCGCCGGGATGTGGGGGCATGTTGTCGGCGACACGGTCCGGTTCGAATCTTTGGACCCGCCGCTGCTCACTTTCACGGGGCGGACGAAGTACACGCTCTCGGCGTTCGGCGAGCACCTGATCAGCGAGGAGGTCGAGGGGGCGATCGCCTCGGCCGCGAACTCCACCGGGGCCTCGGTCCGCGAGTGGCACGTCGGCCCGGTGTTCCTGGGTGCCTTGGGCTACCACCACTTCCTCATCGAGTTTTCCCGGCCTCCGAGCGACCTCGCCGCGTTCCGCCGCGAACTCGACGCCGACTTGTCCCGACGCAACGCCGACTACCAGGCCCACCGCGCCGAGGGGGTCGGCTTGCCCCTGCCCGCCCTGACCGTGGTCCGACCCGGCGGTTTCGACGGCTGGATGCGGTCGAAGGGGAAGCTCGGCGGCCAGCACAAGGTCCCCCGGATGGACAACTCGGGCACTTTGACGGCGGAGATGGCCGCAACCCTGGCCGGCTCGGATGCCGTGGCCGACCGCCTCGCCGCCGAGGCTTGATCGAGGTCAGGCCGCCCGCTTCTTGTCGGCGATCAGGCGGGCGATCTGGCCGACCGAGTCGAGGTTCTCGACCCCGGCCTCGTGCGCTTCCACGGTCACGTCGAAGCGGTCTTCGAGGAACACGACGAGCTTCAAGGTCCGGATCGAGTCGAGGATGCCCCCGGTGATCAGGGGGGTCTGGTCGGTCAGCTCGCAAGGGTCTTCGCCCGGCAAGAACTGCTTCAAGATATAACCGTGGACCGCCTGGCGAATCTCATCCATCGTGACCTCCCTGTTGCGACGGGTCCGGTTCGGAGCATTGGCAAAGAGCGAAACATCGACGATTGGCCATCCTTGGCCGGGTCGACGCGAAGGCTCGCTTGGTCGGCAGGCTATCTTCCCGGTCGAATCGGGTCAATCCCGACATTTAGCTGAAGCCTCAAGGCCCGACCAACCGATCTTTTCGCTACAGGATTCATGGGCTGTGGCTGATGGCTCGCCTTATTCGGTCCCTAGAGACTCTTCAAATAGCAGATTGCAGAATGGCAAATTGCAAAGAGATGCTCGGATTGATTCTCTCTTTTGCAATCTGCAATTTGCGATCTGTCATGAATTCCTGGGATCGATAACGAAGGCGAGGACCGGCCAAGACCCGCCTCGAACAATCTTTGAAACGGATGGGACGAGGCCAGCCTCGACCTTGGGAGGAGATCGGCCGATGCTCACACGGATGGTTCCGGCAGGCAATCGCCGCCACCTCGGGGTCTGGACTCTGCTCGCCTTCGGTTGGTCGATGGCCGGCTGCGGGATGACGGGCAAACACCAAGCCCAGCCGGGCGTCGTCGACATCCACCAGCCCCGAGAGCTCGAGATGGTCTCGATGCCGCCCTACGTCATCGAACCCCCCGACGAGATCGAAATCTCGGTCCGGCCCACCGCGATGGACATCCCCCTGACCACCGCGACCGTTCAGGCCGACGGCGTGGTCGACCTCGGGTTCGCGGGCGACGTCTACCTCGCGGGCCTGACCTTGGCCCAGGCCGAGATGAAGGTCGCCGAGCATCTCGAACCGATCGCGGCGCGGAAGCGGCTCAAGGAGCCGGTCGAGGTTTCGGTCCGGCTGGTCAACGGGAGCCAGAGCAAGTTCTACTTCGTCCTCGGCTCGGTGACCACGCAGGGGCGATTCCCGATCCTAGGCAACGAAGACGTCCTCTCGGCGATCTTGGCGGCGGGCCTCCGGACGAACAGCCGCCCCGAGAAGGCTTATCTCGTCCGGCCGCACCCGATCAACGCCCACGACCAGATCCTCAAGGTCGACTGGGAAGGGATCACCCAGCGGGGCGACACGGTCACGAACTACCAACTCCTCCCCGGCGACCGGATCATCGTGCCGGGCGGACGCCAGCCCGGGTTGCTCGGGTCGCTCTTCGGCGGCTGATCGGGGCGGGACGCGGGCCGGGCGGCTTGATCCGACCGGAAAGCGGAACTCGATTTGCGGGTCGGATTCTCGGACGAGAATTCGACCCGCGCTTTTCCGTTCGGTCTGGCGCGTCACCCCTAGGAATCGCATCGATGAAACTCTCCCAACGCCCCGGCCTCTGGTTGATCTCGGTCGCCGCCGCCTGGCCGATCGCCGCCTCGGCCCAGGTCACGCCCCCCGCCGTGCCCATCCCGTCGGGGACCACGGCGACGACCGGCGAAGTGAGGATTGCCGCCGCGCCCTCGACCGTCAGCACGATCGGGAGCCATCAGATCGACCGGTTCGAGGCGATCCGCCAGTTGCAGGCCGACCTCAACTCGGACAACAACAACGTGGCCAACTGGACGATCCTCGGCGAGCTGGCCCACGAGGTCGCGCTCGACATCCCCCAAGGCCAGGACGACGCCTACTACAAACTGTCGCGCGAAGCCTACGAGCGGGCCTCGCAGCTCGACCCGAACAACCTCGGCCTCCAGTCGGCGGTGAAGTTCGCCCGCGAGCAGGAAGCCAACGCCGCCGGGTTCGACGCCAGGCGCCGCCAAGGGGTGAGCACCTACCTCGACGCCCGCCGCCGAGAGATGGCCGCCAACGGCGTCAACCCGACCGTGATGGTCTACGAGTCGGCCCCGATGAACAACGGGATCAACGGCGCCCAGCCCGCCCCCAACCAACCCTACGCCACCAGCTACCCGACGGCAACTTACCGCCCCTATTATAATCCCCAGGCCCAGCAGCCCTTGAGCTACAACCAGTATTCCAACGGCTACGTCCCGCCGACGACCAACCCCAACCAGCCCGCCCCGCCGACGACGCTCCGCCAGTTCGGCCAGCAGTTGCCCGGCATGCTCCTCAACCAAGGGGGCAGGGGCCTCGGCCGGCCGGGGGGGATTCCTCGGTAAGATTGCGTTCGAGGCGATGTCGCCATCGCCTCGATCCCTCCCCAAGATCAAGGGTTCTGGATCAGGCCGACCGAGTTGCCGAACGGGTCGGCGACGACGGCGAGCCTGACCCCGCCGCCGACGTCCCGGATCGGCTCGACGACCGGCGCCCCCATCGCCTCGATCCGGGCGACGGCCGCTTCGAGGTCGACGACCCCCAGTAGGCCACCACGCCGCCCGGTCCCGGGTTCCCGGCCGTCAGGTCGGGGTCAAGCCCCAACTCCGAAGCTCCGATCCGAAACCCGACGTAGAACGGCTCGTCGAAGTACGGGGCCACCCCGAAGGCGTCGGCGTACCAGGCTTTGGCCACCGCGAGGTCGTCGACGAAGTAGATGGCCGAACTCAATCCCATCGACATCGGGTGATCCTTTCCTCTCCATTCAGCGCGAGATCGGCGAGTCATCGAGGTGGGCCAGGAGGTCGGCGGGGCTGGCGTAGATCGCCACGCAACCGGCGGCCTTGAGCTTGTCCTCGTCGAACCCCCCGCAGAGGAGGCCGACGGTCTTCAGGCCGGCCTTGCCCGCCGCCTCGGCGTCCCAGATGGTGTCGCCGACGACGATCGCCTCGTCGGGGCCAATCCCTTCAAGCTTCTCCAGCGCGGCGTGGAAGATGTCCGGGTGGGGCTTGGAACGCTCGGCGTCGTCGGAGGAGGTCGAAGCGCCGATCAGGTCCTGGACGTTGGCAAGTTCCTCGTAATGAGCCAACTCGTCCGCCTTGGCCGACGACGCCAGGACGATCTTCTTGCCGGAGTCGATGATCCGCTCAAACAGCTCGCGGACCATCGGGAACGCCTTGAGGTGCTCGTAATACTCTTCCTTGAAGAACATCTGCCGGTCGTCTTCGAGCTTCTTGCCGTACTTCTCGATCTGCTCGGGCGACATGAACTCGGGCATCAACTGGTCGGCCCCTTTGCCGATCTGCCCCCGGAGGGTTTCGAGCGGGATGTCGTGGCCGTGGCGGGCGAACGCCCAGAGCCAGGCCCTGGCGTGGGCGTCGACCGAGTCGATCAAAGTCCCGTCGACGTCGAAGATGACCGCCTTGATCATGAGTTGGCCCGTCCCGGTTGGCGAAGTTGAGGGGTGAGGATCAAAAACATCCGTCGCAAGCCCGTCGGGCGTCGACCTCGAACCAGTTGTCCAGGTAATAATGGCGGCCTTGGCCCCAGGCCCATGCGCTGGCGAGCACATAGGCGGGCAAGAACAAACCGCCCCAGCGCTCGACTTGGCGGACATGCGCCTGCTCGTGGTCTCGGCAAGATTCCAGGCACCGGAGGTCGCGGCCGAGGATCACATGGCCGAGCGTCATGGCCGAGGCCCGGACCGCCCGACGTTCGAGGAACCAGCGGGCGAAACCGCCGTGGAACTCCAACGCCCCCCGCTCGACCTGGACCCGACCGCCCGTCGCCAACGCCAAGGCCCCGGCCACGAGGCCGACGGCGGTCGTCGGCGACGCCCACGCATAAAGCACCGGCCTGGTGACTCGATCCCATCGCAACCGACCGCCTCCTCCTCATTGCTGAGAGCAACTCGCGGGCCAGACGCCTCGACTCATCGAAGCTAACAGGGATTCTACCCGGAGGCCGGCGTCGGCCGCGCCCCAAGGTCGGGTGGACCACCTCCGGTCGCTTTGAGTATCCTGACGGCTCGAACCGCCTTGGGAGCCCGCATGGAAGGGACGCCGGCACGCATGGATTTCGCTTTGAACGAGGAGCAAACCGCCTGGCAACTCGCCGCGATCAAGTTCGCCCGCGAGGATCTGCTCGACGATCTCGACCTCGACCGCCGCGACGAGCTTCGCGAGTTCTGGCGCGAAGGCTGGGAGCGCTGCGCCCGGTTCGGCCTCCAGGGGATGCCGATCCCGGTCGAGTACGGCGGCCGGGGGCTTGGGTTGCCCACGACGATCGCGGCGATGGAGGGCCTGGGCTACGCCTGCCCCGACAACGGCCTGATCTTCGGGATCAACGCCTCGCTCTGGACCGTGGCGATCCCGATCCTGCTCCACGGAACCCCCGAGCAGAAGCGAACCTATCTCCCGGAGCTTTGCGACGGCTCGAGCGTCGGGGCCAACGGGGCGAGCGAGCCTGACGCCGGTTCGGACGTCTTCGGGATGCAAGCGACCGCCTCTCGGCTTGAAAACGGCGAAGGGTGGGTCTTGAACGGTCGGAAGACCTGGGTCACGAACGCCCCGGTGGCCGACCTGTTCGTCTGCTACGCCTCGACCAGCCTCGACCGGGGGGTGATGGGGATCTCGGCGTTCCTCGTGCCGAAAAGGGCGCCCGGGTTCCGGGTCGTCCGCGAGATCCCCAAGATGGGCATCCGGACGATCCCGATGGGCGAAATCGCCTTCGAGGATTGCCGAGTGCCGCCCGACGCCTTGCTCGGCCGGGAAGGGCGGGGGGCCGAGGTGTTCCAGTGCTCGATGGAGTGGGAACGCGGGGCGATCCTGGCGAGCGCCTTGGGGACGATGCGGAGGCAGTTGGAACTCTGCGTCGCCCACGCCCGGAAGCGGAAGCAGTTCGGCCGACCGATCGGCCAGTTCCAGGCGGTCAGCCACCGGATCGTCGGCATGAAGCTCCGGCTCGAAACCTGCCGACCGCTGGTGTACCGGATCGGCCGGCTCAAGGAAATGGGCCAGGACGCCACGATGGAAGCGGCCCTGGCCAAGCTCCATGTCTCCGAAAGCCTGGTCCAGAACGGCCTCGACGCCGTCCAAGTCTTCGGTGCCCTGGGCTACACCACCGAGGCCGGGATCGAGCGCGACTTCCGCGACGGCGTCGGGGCCCTGATCTACTCGGGGACCAGCGACATCCAGCGGAACATCATCGCCCGGGAACTCGGCCTCTGATCCCAATCCCAGGAATTCATCACAGATCGCAAATCGCGGATTGCAAACGGAAAGGCAATCAGAGCAATAGTTTGCGATTTGCAATCCTGCGATCCGCCCTGCGGAAAATTTCCGGGAACCGTATGATCCCGAACTAGGCGCGGGGCGCGATCCGGGCCGGTCCTATGACAACCAAAATATCAAAGAGCGATGAATCCGACGGGTCAACTCTCGACCAGAACCCGGCGGCCTCGGGCACGGTTTTGGGACTTGGCCCTCGAACTTTCGACTTGATCGCGGACCAACTCGGCCCAATGGTCGTCGCTCCGGGCTTCCGAATCCTCCTCGTCCAACCAGGTGGATGGCGACGGGTCCACTTCCGGTCCGATCGGTTCGGCTTCGACCGCTCCCGCCGGCTCGCTCGACCCGTCGAGTGGCTTCGTTTCGTCGTCGAGTGGCTTCGTTTCGTCCGGGTCGATTGCCGATGTCGCCTTTTCCGCGTCTCGCGCTTCGTACCACTCGGCTTCTTCGGGGGTGTCGAACGTGGGGGAGCCGATCGGGGTTTCGAGGTCGGGCTTGTCGAGGTTTTCGGGCGGGTTGAAATAGTTCGGTTTGTAGAAGGGACGCGGCTGGGCCTGGAGCGGCTCGCGGTCCATCTGCTGGAGATACCAGCGGAGCCGTTTCTGGAGGGTCAACTCGTAGCGGCGGAGGCGCTGGAAGTCGGGTTTGGTGTCGTCGGTCAAGTCGGCTTGGGCCAGGGATTGGTCGATCTCGTCGGCCTCGTCGGCTCGGTCGCGGCGGAGTCGAAGCCCGGCGATCGCGTCGCGGGCCGCCTCGGCCTCGGACGAGTGGGCGTCCAGCCGACTTCCCAGTTCGTCGATCAGCGTCCCGACGGCGTCTTCGCGGGCTTCGGGGGGCGTCCCGAGCATGTTGTACGCCAGGGTTTTTTGGGCCTCGGTCCAGGGGTGGCGATCGGCGATGGCGGCGAGCATCGCCCAGCGCTCGATCAGCCAGTCGCACCCGGTTTTGGTCATTTGCAACTCGGCCGCGACCCGCGCCGGGTCTTTGCCCAGGGTGCTCCCCAACCGCTCGGCGTCGAGCCGACGGTCGTCGTCCCAGAACGCCGAGGCCCGCCAAGCCGCCTTCTCGCGGAGCTTCCGCTCGATCCGCTCGACCCGGTCGATCCGGAGCGTGATCATCGCGGCCCCCTCGCAGATCCAGGATTGCCACATGTCCTGCGGCTTGAGGGCTTGATAAAACCGGACCGCCCGTTCCTGGAACCGCTCGGCATCCTCGGCCACCACGACCAGGGACGTCAGGCCATGTTTCAAGGCGTTCCGCCGCGCCTTCTCCTTCCCCTCCGCCGTCTTCGGCCCCGTACTCTTCAAAGCATTCCGCCGATTCGCCTCGCGTCGAGCATCACTGACGACCATTGATTCGTGATCCCAAGTGGAAACAGCCAAGGTGCGACCCAAGATTCCTCCCGATCAAACTCCTCCGAGGAACACTATCGTTGTTTTCCGGGCCGCCTAGTCGCCTTTCCGGAATTTTCCTTTTCGAACGATCGAGTCACGGTCGAGGAGGAAGCGAAGCGGCTTGGGGTGATCGGCGGCGGACGAGGTTGGCCCTCAGCGGTTCATCGACTCGTCGGTCCGTCGGATGATCTCGCAAAGTTGGGACGACGTCCCGCCCACGGCGAAGTAGGCGGGAAGGAGAGAATCGAGGGTCGGTTCCTTCTCGACCGATTCCAACTCGGCGATCCGGGGTTGGGATACGCCGAGGTGCTTGGCCAACTGCTTCCGGGTCAAACCGGCTTCCCGGCGGATCTGGCGGATGGCTCGGATCAAGCCGAGGCGCAAGTCGATGATCCGCATGTCGACCTCGGTCAAGCTCAACATCTCGGCCAAGGTGGTCGGTCGCCATCCCGGCCCTTTCCCGACGATCGGCTTGGCGGTCGGGTCTATTGCCACGATATCGATCGGGGGAGTCGTCGCTTCGGCGCGTTTCAGTCGGCTTGCTCGGCGAATCGCTTTCGGCATTGGTCGATGACTCGCTTGGGGGTCGTTGGGGTCTTCTTGGAAAACACGTCGGCGACGTAAACGGTCGAATCGCGGATCTGGTAGATCACCCGCCAGGTCACTCCCGCATCGTTGATCCGCAACTCATGGCAATTGGGGCCGATAATCGCCATCGGGCGTGAGGTCGGCATCGACAGCGATTCCCCATCTTGGAGATTGCGGAGGAACAAACCAACCCGGCGTCGGGCCGCCTCGGTCATCGGCGGACTCTGGATCTCTCCGTGGAGGATGACCAGTCGTTTCGATGGATGTTCTCCGCCACTCATATCCACAATATCCGAAATTCTTGATGATCGGACAAGTCGAGGCATGAAGACGATCGCGACGACCAATCCCTCTTTTTAGATCCCTCCGGTTGCCAACCTAAAGGGTCCGCGACTTGTGACGATGTGGCCGCCCGACTAAGCTTGGGTGATCGAGAATTTGGGGAGGCTGGACCATGAATCGAGCGACGACCGCCGCCGTACCGGCGACCCTGGACGACCTGATGCGGACCGAGGGCAAAGCGGAGTTGATCGGGGGGAGGATTGTTCAATACATGGCGACCGGGCATCGACCCAGCCGGCTGGCGGCCCGGATCTTCCGAAGCCTCGACGACCACGCCGAAGCGACCGGTCGGGGGCTGGCCTACACGGATAACGTCGGGTTCGCTGTTCCCGAACTGACTTCGGGCCGCCAATCCTTCTCGCCCGATACCTCTTACTACCTCGGCCCCTTGCCCGCGAACGAGATGGATTTTGTCGGAGGCCCGCCCACGCTGGCGGTGGAGGTCCGGAGCAAGTCCAACTACGGCCCATCCGCCGAGGTCGAACTCGCGGCCAAGCGGGCCGACTACTTCGAGGCGGGCACGACGGTCGTCTGGGACGTCGACCTCGACGCCCAGGTCGTCCGATCCTACCCCGCGATGACCCCCGAGCAACCGACCGTCTTCGCCCTCGGTCAAATCGCCCACGCGGAGCCTGCCGTCCCGGGATGGACCTTGGCCACCGACCACATCTTCGCCTGATTTGACGCCGCTCAATTTGACGAATAACCAGGCCGAAAACCAACGGGAATCGAGCGACGGCTCCCGTCCCCACGAGGCGAGCCGATGACCGACCAACCGAAGCTCTCCCCCTCGCTGTCCGTCCCGGCTTCGGCGAGCAAGCCGACCTGGAAGCAGGTCCTCGACCGCCACGCCCCGGTGCTGCTCCCGGCGGCGCATGACGGCCTGTCGGCCCGTTTGATCGAGCAGGCGGGATTCGTCGCCTACCAGATCGGCGGTTTCGCTTATGCGGGCGCGCACTTCGGCTATCCCGACATCGACCTGATCCATTACGGCGAGATCAGCGCCGGGGTCCGCGACCTGGTCGTCGAGTCGTCGTTGCCGGTGATGATCGACGCCGACGACGGCTACGGCGACGCCAAGAACGTCACCCGGACCGTCCGAGGTTATGAGGCGCTGGGGGTCTCGGCGATGTTCCTGGAAGACCAGGCCGCCCCCAAGCGTTGCGGCCACATGGAGGGGAAGCGGGTCATCCCCGCCGACGTGATGGCGGGCAAGGTCCGGGCCGCCGTCGCCGCCCGCCGCAACCCCGACACCTTCCTGATCGCCCGGACCGACGCCCGCGAGAGCGACGGCCTCGACGAAGCCCTCCGCCGGGGCGAACTCTACCTCAAATGCGGCGCCGACGGCCTGTTCATCGAGGCCCCCCACACCGTCGAGGAGCTGGAGAAGATCGCCAAGACCTTCGCCGGGACCCCGTTGATCGCCAACATGCTCGAAGGCGGGGGCAGGACGCCGATCCTGACCCCGACCGAGCTGGGGAAGCTCGGCTTCGCCATGATCACCTACCCGACCTCGATCATCTTCCGGGTCGCCAAGACCATCCAGATGGCGCTGGCCGACCTCCGGGCCGGACGCCCCCTGCCGACCGACCAATCGCTCAACTTCGAGACCTACGAGGCTGCGCTCGGGCTACCCGCCTGGCGGGAGATCGAGAGCGAGTATTCCCCCTCGCCGGACGCGGGGACTCGCGGGCGGGCCTGATTCGCTGACAGTTGTTCGACCCCCGGAGGCGCGAGACTTTCACGAAAGCTACAGACGGCGCGTTGAAGGGGAGATAAAATATAATGCGGGTCGGACTTCCCGGTCTCCGATCGATCGCGCGGGAGGAAACGGCGTCATGATCTCCGACAAGATGGTTCAATTTCACCGCCGGGCGAGCATGGCACTCGACTTTTTCTCGCCGACGGATCAAGAACGGATCAAGCGATCCGTCGCGAGGCTTGACAGCCGTTCCGATGGTTCAGGGCGGGTTCGAGCGTGGAGAATCTCGTCCCGTGAACCGCTGTATGTCATGCGGATTTCTCGGGAGATCCTTGGGATCTTTCGGAAGACGCCGGACGGGATCGTCGTCGAAGACATCGTTCGTAGGGGGACGCTCAACTCGTTCGCCAAGGGGGACTCCGTCGCCGGGGCCCTCCAAGCAAATCGTCCGCGATTGAAAAGGAAGCCGGTTCGCGGTATACAGGCCAGCGAACGGTAATCGCTGATGGCGAAGGCATTTTCACCGATCGAGATCGATTTCGAGCGTTGTCGTGCCGACCTCGTCGCGTTTGGATCGCTCCTCGAACGATTTCGATCCGAAGAACTCAAGGAACGCGAATACATCCTCGAATTCTTTCGGATGCACCGAAACCTCGCTGCCCTAGTCGGTTGCGTCGATCGCAATATTGGGCATGTGGACCGGATCGCTTACGAATTCGACTTTTTCGGTGATTACGCCGCCGACTTGGCCATTGGGGATTCGAGGAAGAGAGAATACTGTTTCGTGGAGTTCGAGAACGCGGCGGCGGATAGTATTTTCAAAAAGGTAGGGAAGAAGGCGACCTTGGAATGGTCGAACCGCTTCGACCACGGCTATAGCCAGATCATCGACTGGTTCTGGAAACTGCACGACCTTGCTCGGACGGACACGGGTCAGGCCAGGTTTGGTCACAATTAACCTTTCAACTATCACGGCCTCCTTGTGATCGGTCGAAGTGACGGTCTCGCCGAACTCGAGAAGCAGCGGCTGGAATGGAGGCGCAAACGAGTCGTCGTCGATTCGAGGGTTGTTCATTGCCTGACGTTTGATGAACTGTACGATGACCTCAAATTTCAGCTCGACCGTTACCCATCCGCCGCCTTGGTCAATTCGGGGAAAATGACCCTCGATCCCCCCAAGCCGGGTCGGAGACTTCCGAGTAAATTTCGGCGAAAGTCCTGATTTTGGTGATGAGCCGTTTCCCCGATCGAATCTCCAGCCGGGTGGCAGGGGTCTGCGGTATTCCGCAACCCCGGTCTGCGGATCACTGGTCGGTCGAAGTCCCGGGGTTGCGGAATACCGCAGACCCCTGCCACCCAGTCGCTCCGGTCCTTTCTCGCGTCCCTGGGAGGGTTTCGTGGACGAGATCGTCGAGGAAGTCCGGACGACGGACGGATTGAACGCGGCCGAGCGCCTATTCGGTAGATTTCTTCGAAAAACTCGACGAGACGCAGCAAAGCCGGAGGCGATCGCGGTGGGCGTTCATTGGTTTCGGGCTCGGTATCGGCATGGGTTTCGCCACCACGGCGGTCGAAGTGGCCCTTAGCGGCTTCCAAGTGTTTTCCTTTCTGCTCGTCGTCAACCTGCTCTTGTTTCCGATCGTCTGGTCCTGGTCGGGATTGCGTATGAGTCGAAACAAACGGACCACGCCAGGGCCGTGGAAGCGTCCCCAACTCCAGATCCGCACCCTGATGTTGGTCGTCGCGTACGTAGCGTTCCTCTTCGGCTTGGGCCTCTCGGCTGAACGCCTGAGCGACTCGGCTCGCCAATACACCCAAAAATCTATGACTTTCGACTCGGTGGCCGACAGCTACCGCAAAATCGGCCGGGATTCGGGGGTGGAAGCTCGGCAGATGCGAGGAACCGTCGAGCAACTCCGCTTGGGGAAGATCCCCGATGGCCTCTTGCCGGGCGTGGCGGAGTTCCTGCGATCCCTCGACGTCGACCCCAAAGCGACTCCCGAATCTCGAAAGTACCATCGCGATTTGATCACCGAGGGCATAGAGCGGACGCGAACGTTATACGAGCGGAACGCGATCGTCTGGGGCGATCTCGCCGGATATCACAGGCGACTCGCCGCCAAATACGACAAAGCCCGGTGGCGGCCTTGGCTCCCCGTCGAGCCTGATCCACCGTCGCCGCCGAATCCATGAGGCGACGGCGAAGACAGAGGTCCGGCGAACCCCTCGACGCGAGCCTCGCATCAGGCTATAGTCGGCCATGTCCTCTTGGTTTTGACGTTTGTTCCCGGAAACGAGAGGTCGGCATGGCATCGGCTCGGGACACGGTGGCCACGATCGAGGAACTCTTCCGGTTCGAGGGAAAAGCGGAACTGGTGGACGGGAGGATCATCCCCATCATGCCCACCGGTCGTCGGCCGAACTTGGTCGCGGGGCGGATCTATCGGCATCTGGCCGGATTCGTGGAAGATTCGGGGCTGGGCGAGGTCTACACCGACAACATGGGATTCGTGGTGCCGGAACTTGGGTCGGGGCGAAAGTCGTTTTCGCCGGATGTCTCGTTCTATCGGGGACCTTTCTCGTCCAACGTGATGCGTTTCGTGGACGGTGCCCCGACATTCGCCGTCGAGGTCCGAAGCGAGGGAGATTATCGCCCGGCCGCGGAAGCGCAGATCGAGGCCAAGCGAGCGGATTACTTCGAAGCGGGAACCTTGGTTGTTTGGGATGTCGATCCGATCGCGGAAGAAGTTCGAATTTATCGACGAGAGACTCCGGCCTGGGGGGATCTTCTTGTGAGGGGTGGTGAAGCGGACGCCGAGCCCGCGGTTTCAGGGTGGCGAATCGGCCTGGACTGGGTTTTCGGCTGAGGTCGGCCCGTGTTTCCAGTTCCACCCACTGGAAACGGGTTGTCGGGTCGGTTATGACAGATCACCCCTTTCGGATCGACTCCGGGCTTCGACCTTCGTTTCGTCCGGACGCCCTTCCCGAGAGCGAGTCCGGGCGGTCCCATCTGTTCCAACATCACCCATCACCCGTTCGAGGGAATCGGCGTCGCATGAGCACTCACCCTTATGAGGAACCGACGGCCCCGGCGCAGGCGCCGAGCCTCAACGACAAGCTCTTGTTCTGGGCATGTTTCGCGTCGATCGTGGCGACGGCGTTCGGGTTCATCGTCCGGTCGCAGATCGTCGGCGAGTGGGCCAGGGAGTATGGCCTGGGGGAAACCCAGGTCGGCAAGATCAACGGCGTCGGGCTTTGGCCGTTCGCCATCAGCATCGTGATCTTCAGCCTGATCATCGACAAGATCGGCTACGGCAAGGCGATGGCGTTCGCCTTCATTTGCCACATCTCGTCGGCGATCCTGACGATCCTGACCCCGAGGATCGTCGGCGACAACCACGGCCAGGCGTATAACCTCCTGTATTTCAGCACGTTCATCCTCGCGCTGGGCAACGGGACGGTGGAGGCGGTGGCCAACCCGGTGGTGGCCAACCTGTTCCCGAGGGAGAAGACCAAGTACCTCAACATGCTCCACGCCGGTTGGCCGGGGGGCTTGGTTTTGGGCGGGATCATCGCGCTCTTGATGGGCAACTCGGTGCCTTGGCAGTACAAGGTCGGGTTGATCTTCCTGCCGGTCCTGACCTACGCGGCGCTCATGATCGGCCGTCGGTTCCCGATCTCCGAGCGGGTGACGGCGGGCGTCTCGTTCAACGCGATGCTCCGAGAGGTCGGCGTCATCGGCGCGGCGTTGATCCTGGGTCTGATCGTCCGCCAGCTTGGCGACGTCTTCCCGATCAGCCAGGACGCCACGACCAACAACGTCGCGCAACTGGTGGTCTGGGCGGCACTTGTGCTGTTCTATGGCTACCAGGTCGGCTTCACTCCGGGGCAGCCGATGTTCATCATCCTGATGCTGATCATGATCCCCCTGGCGACGACCGAGTTGGGGACGGATAGCTGGATCACCCCCCTGATGGAGCCGGAGATGAGCCGGATCGGGCTTTCCGGCGGGTGGGTTTTGGTCTACACGTCGCTGATCATGCTGATCTTGCGGTTCTTCGCCGGGCCGATCGTCCACCGGCTCTCGCCGCTCGGCTTGCTTTGCATGAGCTCTTTGATCGCGGCGGCGGGCCTGATCTTCCTGTCGAGGTCGACCGGCCTGACGATCCTGGCGGCGGCGACGCTCTACGGCCTGGGCAAGTCGTTCTTCTGGCCGACGATGCTCGGAGTGGCGGCGGAGCAGTTCCCCCGGGGCGGGGCGCTGACGCTCAACACCCTGGGCGGGTTGGGGATGCTGGCCGTCGGGGTTCTGGGGGCGCCGTTCCAGGGGTTCATCCAGGACACCAAGGTCGACCGCGACCTCGCCGCCAAGGACAAGTCGGTGTATGAGCAGGTGATCCAGGCCCCCAAGGAGAGCGTCTTCGGCGAATATCGATCCGTGGATTTGAAGAAGGTCGAAGCCTTGCCCGAAGCCGCCAAGGCCGACGTCACCACGATCCAGGACGCGGCCAAGCGGAACGTCCTGGTGACGACGGCGATCTTCCCCTGCATCATGCTGGTCTGCTACCTCGGCCTGGTCGGCTACTTCAGGGCCAGGGGCGGTTACAAGCCCCAGATCATCATCAGCGAGAAGGAAGAAGCCCTCCTGATGACCGGCGGGGCGCAGGGGCCGGCGGACTATTGACCGATCGACCTCGCGCGGGGAGTTTGCTAGCCTGGAACGCCCGAGCCGGACCCGATGGGGGTCTTGCTCGGGCGTCCTCCGGCGCGCCCGGGTCGGCTCGCCTTGATCGACCCCTTCGAGAGACACCGAATCATGTCAGCCGACGCCGGAACCGTCGCCCCCGCGGAGCGGACCTCGTGGTCTTCGGGGATGGCCCCCGCTTATATCGGAACCCTCCTCTGGGTCGCGTTCTTCGACGGGATCGGGAGGCGGGCGCTGCCGATGGGCGGGCTGGGGCCTTCGCTCCTGGGGGTCCTGGCGGGTTCGATCCTGGCTTATCTGTTGGTGTACCGGGTCACGGCGTCGTGGGGGTTCGCCGCCGGTCGGCCGCTCGACGGGGTTTCGGCCTCGACCTTCGGGGTTCGAGGGGCGCTCGTGATCCCGAATTTACTGATCGCGCTGGGTCAGGTGGGGTTGTTCGCGGTTGGGATCGGTTATGGGACCGAGTTGATGCTCGACGGGTTGCTGACCCTGGGCCTGATCGAGCCTCAGGTCGTCGGACCGGCCCGATGGGGGGGCGCGGTGGTCCCCTCGCCTCTGTTCTTGGCGTGCGCGATGGCCTGGGGGTTGGTCGTGGCGCTGGTCGGGCTCTGGATCGTCCGATGGATCGCGGCGATCATGCGATATTTCCCGGTGTTCCCGGCGGCCGGGCTTGCCCTGGCGGTGGCGGGGGGTCTGACCGGGCTTCGGAGCTTTCGACCCCCCGGGATCGACCCGATGACGGGAGGGATCTTGGCGATCGGCGAGGGCGCGAGGCTGGCCTTCTTGACGACGTTCCAGTGGACGTTCGGCTTCTTGAGCCTGCTCGGGATCGCCGGGGCCGACTGGGGGGCGGCGAGCTTGAGCCAAGGCGACGTCCGCAAGGGGGGCTGGTTCAGCGTCGCGTTCGTCCCCTTGGTGGTGGCGAGCCTGGCGATGCTCGCCGTGGTGGGCCACGAGGGGAAGGTCCAGGACCGGCTCGAAGCGTCGTCCGAGATCATCCGAGCGGGGACGGGGGCGCCCGGAGCCGCCCCGTCGACGAAGCTCGACCCAACCGTCGCCCAAGGTCGGTACACGTTCCGGTCGGCGGTGATCGAAGGGGGGTTTGATCGCCGAGTCAACGCCGCCATCCTGATCGTGTTCGGCCTGGCGTCGTTCGCCCCGGCCTGCTTCGCCGCTTACGAGTTCGGCCGCCGATTGTCGAGCGTCGCGCCCGGTTTCTCGAAGCCGGCGTGGACCTTGATCGGGGTCGCCTCGGGGTGGTTCCTGATCGTCGTCGGCTGGTTCGATCGGACCGAGCTGGTGTTCTCGATCCTCGGGGGGCTGTTCGCCCCGGTGGCCGGGGCGATCGCCGCCGACTCCGCCCGCCGCTTCCGGGCCGGCTGGCCCGGCCCTCGGCCCGGGATCAACATGGCCGGGATCATCGCCTGGACCCTCGGAGCCGCCGTGGGCCTGGCCCCGATCATCGCCCGAGCGGTCGGCTCCGAGGGGTTGGCCAAGGTCGCGCCCGCCTCGCTCCTGGCATTCGTCGCGGCCTTCCTGACGTATCTACTCGCCGCCGCCATCGGCCTCGAATCAAGGAATGAAATTTTAGCCACGGATTAACACGGATGGGACACGGACAAAACAATTTGATCAGATTTTTCTGATCCGTGTCCCGTCCGTGTCCATCCGTGGCTCAACTCAACCCGCCAGGCTGGTCAAGGCTTTGATGTAGGGCAAGAGGACGGCGAGGATGATGAATAGGACCAGGGCGCCCATCGCGACGATCAGGAACGGCTGGATGAGCTGGCCGAGGTTCTTGACGAGGTTCTCGACCTGCTCCTCGTAGTCGTCGGCGATCTTGTCGAGCGCCTCGGGGATTCGGCCCGACTCTTCGCCCGACTCGACGATCGCCACCACGTCCAGCCCGAACCGACCCGACCGCGCGATCGCTTCGGACAGGTCGTCGCCCTCCATCACCAGCGCCCGAGTCCCTTCGACGGCCTTGCGGAACGAAGGGATCGCCAGGACCCCGCCGGTCAGCTTGAGCGACGAGCCGATGTCGACCCCGGCGTTCAGGAGCGCCCCCAAGGTCCGCGCGAACCGGCCGGTCTCGATCTTCCGGCGGATCATCCCGAGCACCGGGACGTACAGGCTCAAGCCGTCGAGGGCTTCTCGCCCCCGCTCGGTTTTGTACCACCGGACCAGCCCGACGATCGAGCCGACGGCCAGACCTGGGACCATCCACCAGCCTTGCGACGTCATGAATTTGCTGACGGCCATCAAGACCCGGCTCGGGAACGGCAGGTCGACTTTCCCCCCTCGCGCCAGCTCGGCGAGCATCGAGGCGAAGATCGGCAGGATGTAGATCGTCAGCAAGAGGGTCACGACCGACGCGAGGATCAGGACGATTGTCGGGTAGATCAACGCCGACCGGGCCTGGCGGATCATCCTTTGGCGGGCCTCGTAGTGCCTTGACAGGAGCTTCAAGGTTTCCGGGATGCCCCCTCGGGCCTCGGCCACCCGGATCATCGCCAGGCAAAGCTTGTCGAACGCCTGGGGCTCGCGCTTCATCGTGTCGGCGAGCGTATCCCCCCCCCGGACTGAAGTCTCCATCCGACCGATCACCGGCCCCAGAGCCGTCCGCGAGAACTGCCGCTTCAACCCGTCGAGCGACCGGAGCAGGTCCACCCCGGCCTCCTGATACGTCCCGAACTGGCCGCAAAACGTCGCCAGGTGCCCCGAACTGACCGACCCGAAGACGATCCGCTCGATCAAGGAGGGACCGCCGGTCGTCACCTCGCGAGGCTCGCCCCCCGGCCGCTTCGCCTTCTTGACCGCCCCGGCGGCGGGCCGCCCCGGCGCCGCCTGGAACGTGTTCTCGCCGGGAGCCAAAGGTTTGGACTTCGGTCGAGATCGCGGTCCGGGCGCCCGCTCGGGCAGTTCTTCCCCCATGTCGAGGCTCATCGAGTCACCCTCTGATCCGATTTGGGGGCTTTCGCCCGGACCTTCCGCCCAATCGGACAATTATCGACGAGGGTGGGTCGGCTCCGCAACCGGCCCGCCTCGTTTGCGACCGATCGGTTCTACCTCGGTCCTGGGGCCTTGAGCCTCAACGTCCCCAGGTCGAACGGATTGTCAGGCCGAGCTTCATCAGGCGCCGGAACTTTGCAGGGATGGTGGAAGAGAAAGCCCACATCATTGTGATTGTGGTCGAACCGGACATTCAACGAGTAGTCGCCCTCGGGCATGTCGTCAATTCGGAAAGAGCCGTCGCGGCCGACGGTGGCGGTGAAGGATAAACCGGCCTCGTGATCCTCGGCCGCTTCGGGTTTGACCGTGACGAGGGCGAAGTTCCAGCGGACCTTGCCGTCAAACCCCTCGGGGGGTTGCAAGCGACCGACGACGGCTCGACCCGTGCCGCCGAGGTCGAGTCGGATCGTCTCCCCGGCGGTGAATCGCACCGGGATCATGGTGGACGACGTGACGTCGAGGGCACCATCATCGACCGTCAGCAAGAGCCGCCGCCCGATCCAACCGCCACCGGGGATGACTCGCTCGAAGACGTATTTTCCGCCCGGGCCGGTGGTTGCCTGATACTGGTTGTCGATGTTGGGCAGAGACTTGCCGTCGGGTTGTCGGCCCGCGGCCTCGACCCTGAGCGGGACGTTCGGGGCCGGCTCGCGTCCAATCCGGAACGTCCCCTCCACCCTGGACCAAGGTTGCAAGCGGATCACCTTGACCGTGTTCCACTCGGCCGTTGACGCGATGTGGGCGTATCCGGTCGGGTGCGTGATGACGAGGTGGAAGTCCTTGTCCTGGGCCGGGAAGTCGAAGCGACCGGCGGCGTCGGCGGTCCGTCGGGGAGCATAAGTGAAACCATCCTTGAGGTCGCCTTCAATGACACTAATCTGAGCATCGCCGACACCCAACGCCACCTTGGCGCCCGAGGCGGGTTTGAAGTCGGGGGTGACGACCTTGGCGGCGACGTTGGCCCCTGCGATCAAAGCAAAATCGACCGTCACCTTCCCCTCGTCGCTCTTGATGTCGCGTGAAACCGCCGGGAGGTAGCCGTCCGCCTCAATTCGAATGAGTCGGACCTGTTCGAGGCGGTTGTCGCGGAACTCGTAATGGCCGTCGGTTGCTTCGAACCCCTCACGGTTGTTCCACCACGGCTCGCCCTGGAGCGATCGGTCGCCTTGGACGACCCGAAACCGCTTAATCGGGGCTTTCGTCGCCGAGTCGATCACCCGCCCCGACACGACGAGCGCGGGGGGGAGTCGGAACACATACTCTTCGTCACGTGGGACGATCGGTTGGTTGATCAATTGCATCCCGTCTCGGCCGGACGGGCAGATGTCGGCCTTGAACTCGTCGAGGGGGGCCTCATTCCAAATCCAGACGCCGAACTCGTCGGCATACTGGTCGACCTGATCGAACTCGAAGTACCGGAAGGGACCTCGCCATCGTTGGAAGAAGATCCGGGCGCGAGCTTCCGGTTGACCTAGGTGGTTGAAAACGCGGATGCGGACCGTGCCGCCTGGCTTCATCCGGAAGTCGACCGGCCCCAGGTCGGGGGCGACCGTGACCTCCCTCATGTCGGTGGCCCTCCCTTTGGAAGAGACCACGATCCTGGCCGACGAAGGCTCGCATCCGACCAGTTTGTACGTCCCGTCCGACCACGTCTTGGCTTCTCGGATGTTGTTGACGAACTTCGAGCGGACCAAGGCGCCGACGATTGGCTTACCCTCGTCGTCGGTGACGGTTCCGGTCACCGTCAAGCCTCGCCCAAGGGCGATCTTGCCCGCCGGTTCCTCGCCTCGCTCGATCCCGAACCCGCTCCGGGTCAACGCCCGCCGCAGGGGGGTGAAGTCGGGATGGTTGATCTCGACGAAGACCTCGCCCATCGACGCCGGGACGCTGTCGAATCGCCAGCGGCCCGAGGCGTCGGTCGTCCGTTCCTCGCCGGTCGAAAGTTGCCGGAAGTCTCCGGGGCGTTTCTTGAATTCGATGCTCGGATGGACCTTCACCCCTTCAATCGGCTTTCCTGCCTGGTCGACGATGATCCCACCCACCGACCAACCCGCTTCAAGCTCGGCGGTAAATCGGGAAGGAACCGGCTGGTCGTCCGACCCGGACGACCATCTCGCCCAGTAAGGACCGAAGCCGGAGGTGGTGATGTTGATATTGAGGCCGATCGGCGGCTTCGAGAACGCCAACTCGACCTTACCCTCGGAGTCGGCCTCCACGAACGCTCCATACGTACCCTTCTTGATGAACTTGCCTCGTCGGATCTGCTCCGCCGACGGCGTAGGATTAATTCGAAGCTCAACCGAAGCCCCGGCGACCGGTTTCCCGCCCGGTCCGACGACGCTCAGTTCGAATTCGTTCTGACCTTCGCGGTTGACTTTGTTGACGGTTGGCTGGTCGGGGCGTGCCACCGCCGGGGCTTGGGCCGGATCGCCGACGGCTCGGAGGTGGGGCAGCGAGCATCCGGCCAGGAGGATCAGGGCGCATCGCGTCGGCAGGCCCATCGAGGGGCGGGCGGGGCGGTTGGGGTCGAGCAGCCTTCGAACCCTGGAGAAGCAGGAGGAGCGGGGGTCGAGGCCGAAGATTCCCAGGGCGCCTTGCGCTTCGTAGCCAGTTCGGGTCCGGTCGGCGTGGCGGAGGATTCCGACGAAGGCTTCGCCGGCTTCGACCGGGGAGGCTTGGCCGAGCGAGGCGGCGAAGTCGTCGCAGGCGTATTCGCGGAGTTGGTTGATCATCCGGTTGGCGACCCAGGCCGTCGGGTTGAAGAAGTGCGCGAGGGCGGCGACTCGCTGGGCGGCGAGGATCGGGAGGTCGAACCGTCGGACGTGGGCCAGCTCGTGGAGCAGGACCCAGCGGAGTTCCCTCGGCTTGAGGGTGAGGTCGAGCCTCGAAGGCAGGATGACCGTCGGGCGGATGATCCCCCAGACGGCGGGCGAGGCGATCGAATCCGCTTCGACGAACCGAACCCGCCGAGAAACGCCCGCCAGGTGGACCAGTTCATCGAGGTCGACGCCGAGCCTCGACCCGTCGACCGGGCGGGCCTGGCGGAGTCGAACACCGAACCGCAATTGGGACGCGACCAGCCGCCCGAGCAATACGAGGACGCCGGCCATCCAGGCGATCATGGCGACCGCCGGCCATGACAATCGAGCCGTCATTGGATCGGGGGTTGGTTGGGTTCGATGGGTCGCCTCGGGGGCGGATGGCCCAAGGGTGGGCATGGCTCGGGGCGGCCCGGCGACGGGCGGGAGGTCGGGGCTTGGGGTGGCTCTGGGTGATTCCGATCGGGGCTGGGGTTCGACCGCCCTCGGGGGGCGGGTCGGTTCGAGCCAGGAAGCTACCCGACCCGAAGGGGTCCAGCGGGCCAAGCCCTCGGGAACCGTCACCACCACGGGCGCCAGCAACTTGAGCGGGATCAGGAGGAACAGGGCATAGCCGACCTGGGGGGGCACCCGATGGCGGATCAGCCGCCAGACCAAGGCGGCCAGCCCGAGGAGCGCGGCGGCGTCGAGCGACCCGGCGACGACCCAGGTCGACCATCGATCCGCCCAACGGTTCAAGACTTCGATCGCGACCATCATGATTCGAGCCTCCGATCCCCTTCGCCTTGGTCTCGCAACGACTGTTTCTTGGCCTCGATCAGCTTTTGGAGCGCGTCGAGGTCTTCACGGGACAGCGAGGTCCGCTCGACCATGTGCGCCAGGAGCGGCCCCGTCGCGCCCTCGACGGCGTTGGTCAACAGCGCGTCGGCCGCCGACCGGAGCGCCGACAGCGCGGTGTGCGCGGGCCGGTAGACGAACCCGTTGCCGACCGGGGTGGTCGTGACGTAACCCTTGTCGACCAGCCGTTTGAGGATGGTCTTGACCGTGGCGGGGGTCCAGGAATGCTCCCGACCGGCGATCGTGTAGATCTCACGGGCCATCGCCTTCCGCAGCTCCCAGACGACCTTCATGACCTTCCACTCGGCCCTGGACAGGTCTTTCCGCTCCTCAAGGCTCATGCAACCACCCCCAATCCGTTCGTCGAAGCGCCGAGGCCAACTCGAAATCAAGCCAAATCCATCGATTCTTGATCGACATCCAACCATAACCGTTTCGACTATGTTTGTCAACGATCCGACTTGAAATAAACCAAGCGACTTCGAGTCGCGATCGGGAATGTGCCGAAAACTTCGCGGTTTTGAAGAAGCGGAGGGGGGCAAGTTGGCGCGGGACGGGTTAGTCTGGGTGGGGGCTGGATCGAATCGAGGGTCATCAGCCCGAACGGGTCATACCGGAGTGGATGCGATGAACGCGGCGATCGCGGTGGGGTTGCTGGTGGGGATGTTGGGGGCTTCGCCGTCGAAGGTGGACCGCAAGCCGGTGGTGATCACCACCGACATCGGGACCGAGATCGACGACCTCTGGGCCGTCGCGCACCTGCTGCTCTCGCCCGAGCTGGAGGTCAAGGGGATCGTCACCACCCACGCCCCCAACCTGCCGAATCCCGCCGCCGAGACTTCGAGCAAATTCGCGCAGGAGTTGACGGGCAAGCTCCCGGCTCGGCTCCGGGTCCCGGTGATGGCCGGGTCGAGCAAGCCGCTGGCCAACCCCACCACGCCCAGCCCCAACGCCGGGGTCGACTTCCTGATCGAGTCGGCCAAGGGGCGGAACGCCGAGACTCGGATCACCGTGGTCGTCCTCGGCGCGGCGACCGACGTCGCCTCGGCGCTCCTGACCGACCCGACCTGGGCCGACCGGGTCTCGGTGGTGGCGATGGGGTTCGACAACTACCCCAAGGGCGGCGACCCCTGGAACGTGAAAAACGACCCCAACGCCTGGCGGGTGTTGCTCAACTCGAATGCGCCGATCGTCGTCGGCGACACCGAGGTGACCCGGAAATCCTTGAGGATGACCCCCGACCGCGCCCACACCCTGCTCGCGCAACTCCCCGAACCCGCGGGGCTCCTCCTGGCCCGGTTCGACGCCTGGACCGCGCACAACGCCAAGCTCGCGCAGCAAGAAACCGGCTCGCCGATCGTCTGGCCGATCTGGGACGAGGTCGTCCCCGCCTATCTGATCGGCGCCGCGAAGTCCGAAACCCGCCCCCGCCCCCAGCTCAAGGACGACCTGAGCTTCGACCTCGAAAACCCCAGGGGGACGATCGAGTGGATCACCTCGGTCGACGACTCGAAGGTCTGGGCCGACCTCCTGGCCAAGATCCGGGCGGCGGGCGCCGGGGGGCCTTGATTTCGGGGGGATGGACAGTCGGGGTCGTTGCTCCTGTTGGCCTTGCCGGTTAAGATCACGCCGTCAAGTCGAGGCGTTCGAACTCTCCCTCGCGCGTCGACGCCCTTCGTACCGATTCGGATCAACAAGGGGAGTCGCGATGGCGCAGGTGGATTTCGACCCTTCGACGGTGGCCGACGAGCCCGAAAGCCGACCGGGCGGCGTCCCGCTCTACGTTTGGGTCATCCTCGCCGCCGGGTTGGCTGTTCCGTTCGGGTTGTACGTCCCTAAGGTCGTGGGCGGGGTGGATGTCGCGGCGCAGCTTGATCTCATGCCCAACCTGATCATCCGGGCGCTCAAAGCCCTGGCCACCCCCGTGGTCGTCCTGGCGATCTTGAGCGCGATCGTCACCAACGATATCCGAGGCCGCCAGGGGACCCGGATGATGATCTATTACTTCATCAACACCGTGGTGGCCATCGCCATCGGCCTGGCGTTCTCGAACCTCGTCCGGCCCGGTTCGGGGGTGAAATTGTCCGACACGCCCGCGCCCGCCGCCGCCGCCGCCGTCCCCGGCGCCAAGGCCGAGCCGAAGGGGATCACCAAGCTCCTGTACGAACTCGTCCCCGAGAGCATCGGCGACTCGTTCGTCAAGAACCACCTGGCGCAGTTGGTCGTCGTCACCTTGGCCCTGGGGATCGGCCTGGCCCGGATCAGGGACGAGCAGCGGCTCAAGGGGGAAACGTCGCACATGGTCATCATCGACCTCGTGACCGTCAGCTTCGAACTCTTGATGCGGATCTTGCTCTGGGTGGTGGCGCTGGTCCCGCTGGCGGTCTTCGGCGTGGTGGCGGCGAACATCATGCGGAGCGGTCTGGAGATCTTCCGGTCGCTCGTCTGGTTCATCGTCGTGGTCTTGGCGGGCTTGGCGTGCCAGATCACCTGGTACCTGGCGCAGTTGGCGGTGTTCGCCCGGATGTCGCCGGTCCGGTTCCTCCGAGGCGCCGCCAACGTGATGGCCACCTCGTTCAGCACCGCCAGCACCGGCGCGACGATGCCGGTCACGCTCAAGGCCCTGATGGGACCGCTCGGGGTGTCGCGGTCGTCGAGCCAGCTCGCCGCCTGCGTCGGGACCAACTTCAACAACGACGGGACCGCGCTCTACCAGGCCGCCGTGGTCCTGTTCATGGCCCAGGCTCTAGGCCGAGACCTGACGTTCATGGATCAGGTCGTCGTGGTCCTGACCACCGTCATCGCCAGCATCGGGGCCGGTTGCATCCCCTCGGGCAGTTTCGTGACCTTGCCTTTGATCTTCGCCGCCGTCGCCCTCCCCGCCGAGCAGATCCCGTTCTTGCTCACGATCGACTGGTTCCTCGACCGCTGCCGGACCTCGTCGAACGTCCTGGGGGACATGACCGTCGCCGTCCTCCTCGACCGGACGGCGGAACCGGAATGAACCCCGGACTTTATGAGTTCCAGCAGGGGTGATCCTGATGAACCCACCGGAGAAAACCCTGACGTCCTGGGCTCTGTTGCGCGGACTCGTGTGTTTGGTCCTCATCTCGATCGGCGTGGGTACGATCCTTGGCCTAGGCGGGATCGTCCTCGCGATATTCGGGGTCCTTCGCAACGTGGACCTGGAGATTGACCCCACCACCGAGATTTTCACGGGTGAGGTGGCGCGAGACAAGCTGCTCTGGATCGCCCACTGCCGGGGGAGCAACCTCGACCCGGCGAGCTTTCCGGTCCCCGCGCGAGACTTCTACCTGCATGATGGCGGTAACTTCAACGGGAGCATCGTGTCCTGGGCATTCACCTGCGAAACCGTTGAGGATTGCTATCGGGTGGCCGAAGGGCTCGGGCGGCTGCGGCACGAGGACTGGCAACCTTGGAAACCTCCCGCCTACGGCGTCGTCATGGATGGCCCTCGCTTTTACTTCCCTCAACTCGATGGCAAATCCTGGGGCATCCGCGACATCCGATTTGGCACATTCCAGGAAACGGCCCTGAACGACCGGGGGATGATGCACGATTCGATCGACCTGGACCGCAAGCGCGTCTACCACCACCACGAAACCGGAGGCTGGCCGATGACCCCGGCCCGGCCTTGAACCGACTCGGGGCGGTTCAACGGACCCACCTTCAAGCTGACTCCCGGCTCGCCAGGACCGGCTCGGGGTGGGCGAAGCCGATCTCGGCGAGGTTGGCGATGACGTCGGCGTAGTGGTTGGCGATCCTCGGGCAGGTGTTGGTGTTGGGCGGGTCGCTCGACAGCCAGTTCATCTGGCGGAGGTGGTCGACGGGCCAGCTTGGCAAGGGTTGGCCGATCGCGGTGGCGGACCGGACCGAGACCAGGCCGTCGTTGGGGCCTTCGAGTTCGGAGAGGGCGGAGTGGAGGCGGCGGAGCGGCCAGCAGACGTCCTCGTGCGGGGGGTCGCCCGCGATGCTGAAGACGGGGACGTCGAAGGGCAAGGGATTCTGCCGGTTGAACTCGACCATGTTCGCCGGCGACAGGTCGAGGAACCCTTGGTGGTTGACCCCGAGCCGTTCGAGGAGGTTGAAGATCCGACCGACCCGGAGCTTGGCGAAGTCGGCGACGGTCGAGCCGAGGTGCGGCGTGGCGATGGTCGTCAGGCTCAAGATCCGGCCGCGCCAGGCGGGGTCGGCCATCAGGGCGCGGGCGTCGAGGCCCCCCATGCTGTGGCCGATCAGGTGGACCGGCTCGTCGGGGAACTCGGCCTGGATGTCCTTCTTGAGCTTCCAGGCCCGACGGTAGACGCCCGCCGTCGGGTGGACCCGGGTGACGAGGACCCGGTTGCCCGCCGCTTCGAGCAAGGCGGGAATTCCCCGAAAGTACCAGGCCAGCGTGACCGGCCCGAGGCCGATCCGGCGGAACCCGAAGAGGCCGTGGGCCAGGACGATCGGGGCGGAAAGCCGCCGGCAAGGTGTATTCAATGGGAGGGAGGCGGATCGGAGGGTTATGGGCCACATGGAAGTTTGTCCTTGAGGTCAATCCACCTCATTTCTAGAACGAAATTCCGCAGAGGCAACCTCGACGAGTCGAAAAATCGAGAGATCCAGTTCAACCTGATCGAGGTTGCCGATCGTATTGATTATGCGGAGTTTTGCCGGTGGTAGACTTACGTTTGATGATGGATTCGTATAACATCTGGTATCTGGTGACGACCGACTCCATCGAATAAGTGGATTCGACACGTCTTCGAGCCACCCGGCCAAATCGCTCGGCGGCATCAGACCGGAGGAGGAGGTCGACCACGGCCCTCGACCAGGCTTCGGGCTCGTTGGACTCGACGAGGATTCCGGTCGGGTCATCGCCCCCCAGGAGGTCGGTGTTGCCGCCGATCTTCGACGCGACGCAAGCCAACCCGGTGCTCATCGCTTCGAGGAGCGAGTTGCTCATCCCCTCGGCGACGCTCGGGAGCACGAACGCCTCGGCGCTCCGCAAATACAAGCTCGGGTCCGGCACCGAGCCGGCGAAGTGGACATGGTTGGCGATCCCCAAAGACTGGCTCAAAGCGGTCAAGCGGTCGCGGTCTGGGCCTTCTCCGATGAGGATCAAGCTCGCCCCGGTCCTGTCCACGACGATCGGCCACGCCCGCAAGATCAGGTCGAGGTTCTTCTGCGGGTGCAACCGACCGGTGAAGACGACCCTAGGGCCAGTCCGGGGGGGCAAGGTCGCCTCGATCGCCGGGTCGGGCGGGCCGGGGCGGAAGTGCTCCGAGTCGACCCCGCTGCTCATCCGGCTCATCCGGGTCCAGGGGACGCCCAAGGCCAGCCACTGCGCCTCGATGTCGGCCGAGATCGCCGCGAACTCGGTGTTCCGGAGGATCAGGCGGCGGAGCCGGTCGAACCCTCGGGTCCGGCTGAGTTCCTCGGCCTCGCCGTAGTAACCGGAGCTTGCCGGCTGGATCAAGGTTGGGGCACCCCCGAGCAAGCCCAACGCCTGACCCGTCCCGGTGGCGATCGCCTCCCAAAGTCCTTGGTGGGTGTGGATCAGGTCGTACTCGGGGCGGAGCCGACGCAACGCCCGGATCACCCCGAGGACGAACGACAAGCCGAACACCGGCCCGACGCTGATTGGCCGGACCCATCGGTGGACCCGAACGCCCTCGATCGAGTCGTCCCTCGGCCGGCCGGGGATCGACTGGGTGACGACCCGGACCGAATGCCCCCGGCGGACCAACTCCACCCCTTGGGCCAGCGCCTGCCGCTCGGCGCCGCTGGCGATCGGGTGGAAGTGGCTCAGGACATAGCAGATCCGAGGCGGTCGGGCTGGGTTGATCGTCATCAAAACCAACCCGCGATTTGATCAAATTGAGCCACGGATGGAACACGGATGAAACACGGATCAGGATTTTTTCTGCTTCCCCATCCGTGTTTCATCCGTGTTCCATCCGTGGCTAAAAATCAACTGCGTCGGGTTCAGCGGGTGATCCGCAGTTCGGTCACGGTCCGGTTGTTCGACGAGTCGACCACCTGGCCGCCGCCGGCGGTGATCCCTCGACCGACGTTGTAGACCGACCCGCTCGGCATCGTCACCTTGACGGCCCAGTCGCCGTCGGGCAGCGAGACCTTGAACTCGCCGAAGGCGTCGGTTTGCGTGGTCCGGTCGCCGAATCCGCCGGCCCGGTTGGTCAGGACGACTGTCACCGCCTCCTCGGGGCTACCCGACTCGAACGACACCACGCGGCCTCGGAGGATGTTCCGGATGCCCTTGTAGTTGGGGCGGAGCGAGGATCGGTCGATCCGATCGTCGCCCTGGGGCGGCTGGTTGCCGCCGCCAAGCTGGCCGGGGGCGGGCATGGCCGGGCCGTCGGCCGGGGCCGTCGGAGCGGGGGGAGGCGAGGCGACATCACCGCCGGTCCGAACCGGGGGATTCGGGACCGGCGCGGGGGCGACTCCGGGGCCGACGTCGGACGACATCCCCTGGTCGCCCGGGATCGGGTTGACCGTCGCCGACGGGGTCCGCTCGGTGCTCCGGTTACTGGTCGAAGGTTGGCTGGTGATGGCGTTGCCCGAGTTGCCCGGACCCGAAGGCCGAGAGTTCATCGACCGGGTCGGCGTCGCCGCCGAGGGGGCCATGCTCGCGGCCGCCCCGGTGTCGCAGCACATCGCCGAGGACGCCGAGGTCGCGATCAAGCCGTCGTCGACCAGGTACGAGGTCGGCGCGACGAACGAACTCGACAGGTAAGTCGTCGGGAAGATCGCCGAGTTCGAGACTGTCGGGACCACATACGACGTCGGCAGCAGCGACGAAGACAGGTACGACGTAGGGGTCACATAAGTGGTCGGCGCGTAATATGTCGTCGGCGACAGGTAGCTCGTCGGCAGGCCGTAATAGCTCGTCCGCTCGACGAACCGCCGGGGGCGATAGCGACGCGCCCGATAGGACGTCACATAGCTGGTCGTCGGCAGGTAGACCGAGGAGCCGGTTTCGAAGATCGACGCGGTCGGCAAGTAGGTCGAAGTCGGGACGACGTAGGACGTGGGCAGATACGTCGAAGAGAGATACGACGTCGACACGACCGACGAGGTGGGGATCACGGTCGACCCGACCAGGATGTCGGCCCGGCTCGAAGAGTGGCCGGACGCCCAGGGGGCGATCAAGCCGGCGGCCAGGATAACGGCTCGCGACGCGGGGCGGAAGCGCATGGGTGATTCCTCAAAGTCCGAAACCGCGAGGCGATACCACCCTCGACCCGGGTGGTCGAGCGAAGTCGCCCCAAGATCCCTATCGTACCAAAGCTAACAACCCGAAACCAAGGGCCGAACCTCGAAGCTCCGGGTCGAACCAGGATCAGGGCAAACGGCGAACCAGCGGCCCGCCTTCGATCCGGGATCGACCAATTTGGCTCGCCGATCCCGATCTCTCCGAGCGGCGAAGCAGTCGCCGGTAGATGCCCAGCGTCCAGGGTTTAAGCGACTCGGAGCCATCATACGGCGCCGTCGGACCGACCGCGCGATCGTTTCGACGATTCTTTTCGGTCGGGCGTGTCTCCGAGCTTGGCGGTTGGTGTAAAATGGACCAACCGACCGCCCGATCTTGTCAATTCGCCCATCGAAATGGGGCCGCCGAGGGTCTTCCGCCATGCCAGACTCGCGCAAGGTCGCCGACGTCCTCGACCGCGACTTCCTCGAAACCCGATGTCGAATCCTCGACGTCGCCGCCGCCCTGGACCGCCTCGACCGGGCCTCGACCACCTCGGGCGAGGAGCTTCCCCCCGACCATCGCTTGAGCCAGATCCGCCGGGCCATCGAAGCCCTCCTCGAGCCCGGCCCCGGGCGATCCGAGGCGATCCAACGGTTGTTCTCGCTCGAGTATGACCCGGAGTGGCGGACGACGATGGGTGTTGGCTGATGCATTTCCCTGATTTCCTTATGCGAGATCATCGACGCCTTCGCCCGGTTGTCATTTCTTGAGGCACAAATGATGTCTACGTCTGTTACAACTCCGTTTGACCGTGACACCCAGGCGAAATGGTACGCGGGGCGACATTTGGAATTTGACAGCGGGGTTGAGCAGATTGTCTATCTCCCGAAAGATGCCCCCCCTCGCGAGATTCGCTTCCTGGAGGTCAACACACTAATCCCCGAGACCCCTCCCGAACCCTTCGATTTCGGGGTTGCCATCGGCGGAGCCAATCCGCACAAACTTATCGTGTTTGATGTGACTCCTTCTCAGTGGAAGGCCATCAACCAGGGGAGATTGCCATTACCTCCCGGCTGGACTCTGGAGGACAGCCAACGACTCGCCCAGCGACAATCATGAATGACGCTCAAGCACTTTGGCGAAGACAGGCGGAGTCCGACTTCGAAGTTTTCGCCCTGTTGCGGCAAGCGGGAGTCCATGAGTGTCACTTGTTGCATTACCTTCAGATGACCACGGAAAAGCTCGGCAAGGCTTATTTCTACCGATCGGGCACCGCACCTCCTGAAAAACATGCCGGGTTCGTTCGATTCCTCAAAGCGCTTCGAGACCGCGGCGCCGACCTGGACCAAATTGCGAAATTATTCGAGTTTCAGCGTCGGCAAGACTTCGAAAACTGGCTTCGAAATGTCGAACCTCTGGCTTACGCTCTGCAAAACATCGCTCCCGCCGAAGCAGGCGAAGGTCCAAACCCAGAGTATCCTTGGCCTCATGAGACACCCAAAAACTGCCCAATTGAATATGCTTTCAAGCTGTGGATCGAATTGGATACGGGGCGGGGTCGCAAGTTGTTGAAATTCATCAGACTCGCCATCGGTCGATTCGACCAGTACGCTTGACCGAAACGCGTCGACCGCCTCAAGATCACCCTCGGGTCTCGAAGCAATCAAAGGTGGAACCCATGAACTTCTACATCGACCCGCATATCCACATGGTGAGCCGGACCACCGACGACTACAAGCGGATGGCCCTGGCGGGGTGCGTCATGATCAGCGAGCCCGCGTTCTGGGCGGGATTCGACCGCTCGGGGCCGGAAGGGTTCCGCGACTATTTCCGGCAATTGATCGGCTTCGAGCGGAAGCGGGCCGCGCTTTATGGGATCGACCACCAGACCTGGCTTTGCATCAACGCCAAGGAGGCGGAGAATGTCAAGCTTGCCCGCGAGGTACTCGCGCTGATCCCCGAGTTCCTCGACCAGCCGGGAGTCCTGGGGATCGGCGAGATCGGCCTGAACAAGAACACGAGGAACGAGGCGGCGGTCTTCATGGACCACCTCGACCTGGCGAGCAAGACCGACGAGTTGATCCTGATCCACACCCCCCACCTGGCGGACAAGTACCAGGGGACCCGGATGATCCTCGACATGATCCGAGGCGACGGCCGGATCAAGCCCGAGCGGGTCTGTGTCGACCACGTCGAGGAGCACACGATCCGCCCGGCGCTCGACGCGGGCCACTGGGTCGGGATGACGCTCTACCCGATCAGCAAGTGTACCCCCGCCCGCGCGGCGGACATGGTCGAGATGTACGGGACCGAGCGAATCCTGATCAACTCGGCGGGAGACTGGGGGCACAGCGACCCCCTGGCCGTCCCCGAGTTCATCTTCGAGATGAGGTCGAGGGGCCACGACGAGTCGACCATCAAGGCCCTGGTCCACGACAACCCATTGAACTTCTTCCGCCAGTGCCGCCGGTTCGAGTATCAGCCGAGGTCGGTCGAGTCCCCAATCCTCGAGCCGGAGCCGTCGGTCGGCTGAAACTCAGGTCGAGTAGAGCCAACGACCAGAAAAGAAGGCGGGAAACCATAAGGCGGCGACGACCAGGCCGAGCATTGGTCCCTCGACTCCGGTGACCGCCGCCGCGTCGAGCCAGACGAGCGAGAGGACGCCGGTCTTGACGGCGAGTTGGATTCGCTTGGGAGTGGGGCTGTAAGTCGCCCTCAGATCAGAAATCAGGACAACCTGCGATACGGCGGCCCAAACAATCCCTCCCCAACCGAGGTATCCACGATATCGGACCCCATGATCGACCATGTAAGCCAGGTTGGCGAAGCCATTGAAGAAGCCAAGCAAGGCCACGCACTGGATCAAAGTCCCGAGGACGATCCCTCGTCTTTGGCCGGTCTCGACTTCCGACCGGCTGATGCAAGTCATCCCCACGACGAACAGCCCGTACGACCCCGCGAGTAGCCAGGCGTAACGTCCGCCCAGGTCGGGGATTTGGCTGAGGCCGAGCAGGAGGTTCAAGCTCCGGCAAGACCCCATGACCACCGGGCCGAGCAACGTCCGTTTCATCCCCGCGTTGTAGGCGAGCACGCAAAGCACCAGCAAGCCGGCGACACCCGCGCTGATCGCCGAACCGGACAAGGCCGCGACGAAAGGACCAATTGCCAACCCCACCCCGCCGAACCAGGCAGCCGGGCGGAACGGGACTCGCCCCGACGGCAATGGGCGGTTGGGCCGCTCCTGTCGGTCAACCTCGATGTCGAAGACGTCGTTGAGGACGATCCCGGCGGCGTAGATCACGACCGACGCCGCGACCAAGGGGACCCAGCGCGATGGGTAGGCCAAAGTCCCGGTCGCCACCAGCCAGCCCGCAAGCGGGTCGGCGGCGGCGGTGAACAGGTTGGGCAGGCGGACCAACTGCAAATAAGGCTTGATCGTCATGGGGAGATCAGGCCGCCGAGGGGGTCGCGACGAGCGGGGCCAGGTATTCGAGGGCCTTGCGGGCGGCGGCGTCGGGGTCGTCGAGGTTGGGGTAGAGCTCGACGGTGAGCCAGCCGTCGTAGCCGGTCTTGCGGATCGCCTCGAACACCTCGGCGAAGTCGATCGCCCCTTCGCCGGGGATCAGGTGGTGGTGGACCCGGGTGGCGGCGATGTCCTCGAAATGGTAGTGGCGGATGTGGGGGGCGAGCTTGGCGATCGAGCGCGGGATGTCCTCGGCGACGCAATAGGCGTGGCCGACGTCGAAGTTCAGGCCGAGCGAAGGGGAGTCGACCCGCTCGGCGACTTCGAGGTACTGGTCGGTCGTTTCCAGGAGCAGGTGCGGCTCGGGCTCGATCAGGATCAGGACCCCGAGTTCGTGGGCATGCTCGACCAGCGGTTTCAAGGCTTCGACGAACAGGTCGATCGCCTCGCTCCGGGTCTGGCCCGGCGCGAGCGGACCGCCCGGCTCGGTGGTGATGTGCGGGGCGCCCAGCTCGGCGCAAAGGTCGAGCGCTCGGTGGGTGTGGTCGACCCGGACCCGGCGATACCCGAGGTCGGGCTCGATGAACGACGGGTGCAAGAACGGGTGGCGGTGGTCGTTGATCGCGTTCATCATGAAGGCGTTCATGTTCGAGAACGCCAGCGAGTTCCGCTCCATCGCCGCTCGGATGTCGCGCTTCGTCCCTTCAAGAAGCCCGGAGGGCCAGGCATGGGGGACGTCGGCCATGAGTTCCAACCCCTCGTAACCCAGGCTCGCGATCCGACTCGCCGCCTCGTCGAACGGGAACCGGCGGTAGGCGTTGGTGCTGAAGGCGAATCGCATTGCGCAATCTCGGTGGGTCAACGATACGGGAGGGAAGAATCCGCGATCAAACGACCCTTGGCTGATCGGTGATGAAGCGACGTGGCGTTGGGCAAGGTCGGTATTCGCATTATGACTCGCGGAGGGGCCGGGTTCAACCCAGAGGGTGCGGGCGGCGGAGATCCCCGAATGTTCACGAGACATCAGGAACAACGGCTGACCCCGGCGACCGTCGCCCCCCGATGGTGGCCGAAGCCGACATGAGGGGGCGATGAACGAACATTCAACCTTTGGGGGCCTTCGCTTCGAGTTCCTCAAGCAGGGCGTCGACGGCCTTGTCCAGGTCCTCGCCGCTGAATTGGGTGTGGCGGATGATCCCCTGGGCGTCGATCACGAAGACCGAGGGGTAGCTTCGGATGTGGTAGCGCTTGACGATCGGACCGTCGCCGTCCGAGCCGTCGTTCCAGTTGGGCCAGGTGATCTTCTCCGACTCGATCGCTTTCAGCCCGGCGGACTTCTCCTCGTTGCAGTCGACGCCGAGGATCGCGAACGGGCGGTCCTTGAGCCTTTCGGCAAGCTCGCGCTCGTGGGGGACCTCCCTCATGCACGGCCCGCACCACGAACCCCAGAACACCAGGACGACCACCTTGCCGCGATGGTCGGACAGCTTGAGCGGCTTGCCGGCCATGTCGACGCCGTCGATCTCGGGGGCGGGTTTGCCGGGGATGAGGTTGTGCATCTCATCAAGGTGCGCCTCGGCCACCGAGCCGAGCGTACTTTCGCGGGCGAGTCTCGCGGCGATCTTGCGACGATCCTCCTCCGTTAACGGCTTCCCGCCCAGGGTCGGGGTTGGTTCCTTCAACAATGCCTCGAGCTCTCGGTGCCTCAGGGTGATGAAGGGGATGTCGCCATAGTCGGCGATCACCTCGTTGTAGAGCCGCTCGGCCTCGGCTTTGATCAAGGCCGGGTCGCAGATGCGGAGGCCGACCACATAGGCGTAAACATCGTCTGGGAGGTCTACGATTGGGTCGTGGAGTTTCCCATCGCCGCCGACAACGCTCTTATTCTGCTTTCGTCGGTCGGGAAGCTGCTTCGCGCCCTCCGCCCACTGGGCCTTCTTTTCGAGATAGGTCGCCAAGGCGAGCCGCGCGACCCCCTTCCCCTCATGTCCTTTCGCCGCCGCGTAGAACCCGAGGAGCAATGCGTCCCGACGGATCGAGGGGACGTTGCTCAGTCCCAAACCCACGGAAACCGCCAAGGGGTCGTCACCATGATGGCGCACCAGCAAAGCCGCGGCGTGGGCGAACTCGTCCCCATATTCACCGTCATCCATCCTTTCAGGCTTGTTGATGACCCAGATCAGGGCATCTCGGGCCGTCGGATCGCCGATCTTCGACTCGGCCAGCTCGATCATCCGCCGAGAATAGGGAGCGTCCGGGGACGTCTTCGCAAAGATTTCAACTCGCTCGGGTTGGGTCTTCGCCTTCTCCAAAACTTCCCACAAGGCGGCCTGCTTGGCATGGTGTTCCGCCTTGAGCGCGGCGAAGCGGTCGGCCATCGCTCGGTCGGGACCGGGCTTGTCGCCGGTCGCGGCCGCTTCCGACGGTCGAGCCGAGGGCTTCGGCTCGTCACCGACCGCGACGTTTGTTCCGGCCACGATCAGGAACCCCATCAACCACCATGTTTGTCGCATCGATACTCCTTTTATTTCGCTTGGTCGGACACGAGACGCCACGATGTTATCAGAGGATGGACGGCAAATCCTGGGTATTCGTCCCCTGGATCGATCTGATTTTGGGTTGGCGGCCTGATCTATGTCGTGCCTCGGCCTCACGGTTGGGACAATCGTCGGGACTTCATGCTTTTTTCGAGGCGGCCCGCGTATAATACTTCGATGAAGATGCCGAACGGAGTCGGCTTGGGTCGGTGGGTGGGACGCCTCGCCTCGGACAACGCCACTCAAGGGAGCTTGCCATCATGGCTTCGGGCACGCAGACGCACGGCAAGATGCTCGATTACGAGCAGTTCATCGACCACCAGTTGGGCCGGACCCGGGCCAAGATCAAGGCGACCGACCTCTTGGTGGCGATCCTCTCGCTGTCGACGGCGATCCTGGCGGTGTTGTTCCTGGAGATCGTCCTCGACCACGCGGTCGGGCTGCCGGTCTGGTCGAGGCGGGTGATCCTCTTGACAGGGATGGCGGCGGCGGCGACGTTCGCGGGGTTTCGGATCGCCCGCCCGATGCTCCGGAGCGTCAACGGGTTTTATGCGGCCCACACGATCGAGCAGGTCGACCCGAGCTTCAAGAACAGCCTGATCAACTACCTCGACTTGCGGAAGCACCGCGAGTTCTTGCCGAAGCGGGTCTTGCGGACGATCGAGGCCAAGGCGGTCGAGGACCTGTCGAGGATCGAGGTCGACGCCGTCGTCAACCAGAAGCGGGTCTTGCACACCTGGTACGCCCTGATGGGCGTGATCATGGCGATCTTCCTGTACTACGCCTTGGCCCCCAAGAGCATGGTCGACTCGGCCAAGCGGGCGTTCCTGGCCGACGTCGTCCGGCCGACCAACACCCGGTTCGACGCGATCAAGCCGGGGGACGACCCGGACCTGGGCGAGGTGGTCGCGGGGTCGAACGTGGCGTTCTCGGTGGAAACCCTGGGCGTCCGGCCCGAGACGGTGACGCTCCGCTACAGCGTCGACGGCGGCAGTTACTTCCTGAGCCAAGAGTTCGCGCCGGGGGTCCAGCAGTATGACCCGTGGCAGACGACCTTGCGGAACGTCCAGCAGTCGATCGACTATTACCTGACGGCCGGCGACGCCGAGTCGAGGCATTATCAAGTCAAGGTTCTGCCCGCCCCGATGGTGACGGGCGTTTCGCTCGACTATGCCTTCCCCAAGTACACCGGCGTGCCGAACCGGACCCAGGCCGAGGGCGGCAACGTCGAGGCGATCGAGGGGACGGCGATCACGGTCAAGGCCAAGACGAACCAGGCGGTGAAGTCGGCCTTCCTCGACTTCGGCCAGCCTCCGACGGTGGCGATGGACGTCAACCCGGAGAACGCCCAGGAGATGACGGGGCGATTCCTCGTCAAGAACGACGGGTCGTACACGATCAAGTTCCGCAACGTCGGCGGCCAGATGAATTTGGAGCCGGTGGTCTACGACATCAGGGCCACCAAGGACGCGCCGCCGACGGTCAAGTTCAAGTCGCCCGCCGCCCGGATCAAGCTGCCGAGCAACGCCAAGGTCGACCTCCAGGTCGAGGCGGGCGACGACTTCGGCGTCAAGTCGCTCAACCTGTCGGTCTCGCAGGGGACCGAAAGCCTGGTGTCCGAAGACCTCCTCGAAAACAAGGCCCCCGAGCGGAAGTTCCTCGGCGTCAGGACCGTCGACCTGGCCCCGATGAAGCTCAAGCCGGGCTCGACCGTGAAATACCACGTCACCGCCCGAGACACCAAAGAGCCGACGGGCAACTCGGCGAGGTCCGACGAGCAGATCATCGAGATCGAGCCCCCCGCGCCTCCCCAAGAGCTGGCCAACCTCGAAGATCAACGCAAGCAAGACGCCCCGCCACCCCCCAACGCCGATCAACAGACCGCCGACAACAACCAGGGGCAAGCCGACAAGAACCAGAAGGCCACAGGCAAGAACCAGGGTGGAAAGGAGGATCAGGGCAAAGAACGGGCACTGGCCCAAGCCGACTCGAACGATCCCGACAACCGCCCCCCGGCCAACCAGAAGCCCGACGACCCCGCCGCGCAAAAGCGGATCGAAGAACTGGCCAAAAAGCTCGGTTTGAACCCACCCCAGCCCAACGCGAACCAAGACCCGAACCAGGGCAACCAGGACCCGAACAACCCGAACCCCCCCCAGGGGAACCAACCCCGCGAGGGGCCCAAGGACAACGGCAATGCCAACCCGTCGGGCAACACCGCCGGCGGCGAGAAATCCCAAAACAAATCAGGGGGCCAGGGCACCAAGCCGAACGACCCGGGTTCGTCCTCGCCCAGTCCTGGCCAGAACACCGGCGCGAGCGGCAATAACTCGCCCGACGTTTCTCGACCCGACTCGGCGTCGAACCCGAACCCCTCAAACGCCTCCCAGCCCCAAGGCAACCAGAAGCCCGGCAACCCTCAAGAGTCGAAGCCGACCGGCGACAACGGCGTGAGCACGCCCCAGCCCAACTCGGCATCACCCAAGAACGGGGCGTCGACCGGCGGTCAACCCAACGGAGACAAGGCCCAGGGCAACGCCGCGAAGCCGGAAGAACGCAAGCCGACCAACAACAACCCCGCCAACAACGGCGGCGCGGGGCAGTCGGGGTCGAACGGCAACCAGGCCCAGCCCAAGGCGGCGAACCCCTCTGAAACCAAGCCGGGCACCCAGCCGCCCGGCAACAACGGGGCAAACGCCAACCAAGGCAACACCGGCAATCAGCCCAACGCTTCCAAGAACCCCCAGGCCGACCCGACCAAGCCGGGGACGCAAGGGGCGGGCAACACAGGGGCGAACGGCTCCAAGCCGAACGCGGCCAACCAGCCCAAGGGCGATCCCACCAAGCCGGAGCAAGGCAACCCGACCGGCTCGAAGGGCGGCAACCCCGCTTCCAATAGTCCGGACGGGAGCAAAACCCAGCAACCGGCGGGCAACGCCCCCGAAACCAAGCCGGGCAGCCAGGCCAACCCCGAAAACGAGGCCAAACCGGGTACGCCCAAGGACGGGAGCGGAGCTTCGGGCAACAACCCGAGCGGCGGTAAACCCGGCCCGGAAACCAAGCCGCAACCCAACGCGACCGACCCGTCGGGTGCCTCCAAGGACGCGAATCGGGGCGAGAAGCGGCCGAACAACGGCTCGCAAACCGCCAACGACCCGACCAAGCCCAAGCCCCCCGGAGCCGCCGGCTCCAACGGCGGAAACCAGGGCGATAAGACGGGCGGGTCGGGAGCCTCGCAAAACGAACCCACCAAGCCGAATGCGCCGGGCGAGTCGTCGGGGTCGAAGCCGAAGGGGAGCGAACCCGGGGCGAACGGGGCCAAGCCCGACCCCTCCAAGACCGACGCGACCAAGCCCAACGGCGGGGCGTCGGGTTCGGACCCGGCGTCGGGCGAGTCGGCCAAACCCTCGAACGAAGCCAAGCCGTCCGAGAACAAGCCGGGCATCGAAGGGGCCAAGGCCGGCTCGGCGAGCAACAACCCGAGCGACGGGAAACCGTCAGGGTCGAACGGCAAACCCGGCGAGACGACCAAGGCCCCGACCAACTCCGGCAAGCCGGGAGACCCGACTTCGACCCAGTCGAAGCCGGGGGCGAACTCGATTCCGGGCGAGGCCAAGCCGGGCGACCCCAACTCGGCCCAACCGTCGAGCGGGTCGGAGTCGAAGGGGGCGTCCAGCCCGACCGACCGCAACGGCAACGCCAAGCCCGCGGGAGCGTCGGAGTCGAAACCAGGCCGGCCGGGGGGGACCGAATCCAAGCCCGACCCGTCGGCCAAGCCGGTCGGCGAATCGAAAGCCAACGACACCGGCGAAGCGGCCAAGGGCGACCCGAGCAAGCCGGGCGGCCCTTCGTCCGCCAACCTGGGTGGATCGAAGCCGAGCAACGATCCCGCCAAGCCGGGCCAGCCGACCGGCGAGCCTGGCAAGCCCGCGGGCCGACCGCCCGAAGGGACCAAGCCGCCCCTCGGGAAAACGGACGACCCCGGCCAGGCGGGCGACGGCTCGACCAAGCCCGAACCCGAGCCGACCAAGCCCGACGGGTCGCCCTCGGGCGTCGGCGACAAGCCGCCCCAGGACGGGAAGCCGACCGGATCGGGCCAGCCCGACCCCGGCAACCCGGCCAAGCCGCAGCCGGGTGCGAAACCCTCGGACTCTGCGAACGCGATCCCCAAGGCGGACCAGAAGCCGACGACCGAAACCGCCAAGGCCGACGGCCAGGCCGAATCCAAATCCAAGCCGTCGAACACGCCAGAGCAGAACTCGTCGGCTTCATCGTCGAACGAGTCCAAGACGAACCCGAGCGGTTCCTCCTCGGAGTCCAAGCCGCGGCCGGGATCGTCGAAGGGCGGGAAGCCCTCGAACGCAAACCAGAACCAGCCGGATCAGAAGCCGACCAAACCGGGCCAACCCAACCAGGAAACGGCCAAGGAATCGCCCCAAGGCAACCAGGAGGCGAAGGGCCAGCCGGGCCAATCCCAAGCCAAACAGGGCGAAGGCGAGAAGGGCAAGGGTGAGGGCCAAGGCCAAGGCCAAGGGTCCGGGCAAGGCAAGGGCCAGGGCCAGGGGGCGAGCGGTTCGCAGCCGGGCTCGTCGGGGGGCCGGCCGGGTTCGGGCGAACCGTCCGGCGCCGGGCAGCCGAGTTCCGACCCGGGCGACACTCCGGGCGGGAATCAGCCTTCGCCGAAGAGTTCGGGGGCGGCAAATAAGGGCAAAGGTGGTCAACCCCAGCCGGGTGGCCAGCCGAGCGCCAAGGGGGCCACCCAGCCCGACGCCAAGCCCATGCCGGGTGCCAAGCCCGACGGGCCGGGCGGCCAGCCGGGCGAAGGGGATCAGTCGGGGTCCGATCCCGGCTCGTCGAAGCCCAACACCGACTCGAACGTCCAGCCCAACCCCCAGCAAGGGCGGGCCGCCAACAACAACGGCGGCGGGGGGACCGGAGGCAACAACCCCCCGACCGCCGAGCCGAAAGACGAGCCGGCGCCGCTCCCGCCGGTCAACGCCCAGGCCCCGAGCAACCCCGACCCGTCGATCGCGCCCGACGTCCCGCAGTCGGAACTCGTCACGAGGAAGATCCAGGACCTCCTCCGCGACGACAAGTTCACCCCCGACCTCGAAAAGCAGCTCAACATGACCCGCGACGAGGCCGAGCAGTTCGTCAAGAAGTACGAGAAGCGCCCCGCCCAGCCGTCGATCGGCAACGGTCGCGACATCCAGGCCAAGCCGGGCGAGGAAAAAGTGTTCGCCAAGGACCGCAAGGCCCCCGAGTTCAACCCCTCGGCCACCGTGAGCAAGCGGAACGAGCGGTCGGGCACCACGCTCGGCACCGACAGCGTCAGCGGCCTGACCGAAGGGAATCGGTCGACTCCCCCGCCCGAACTTCGGAGGCAGTGGCAAGCCTATCGCAAGAATATGTCGGGGTTGAGGGGGACCGGCGCGGCCGGCCCTCCGACCTCCACCCCGCCGTCGTCGCGGTGACTTCCGGTCGAGCGTCATGGACCTGGGCGCGAGGGTGGGTCGCCTTGACCCATCCCGCCTCCAGGTCTACGCTTTTCCTATCAAGATCGAAACCCCTCGGGAAATCGGTCCGCGAGCGACTCCTTCCCCGCCCGAACCGTCGCGGGTCTCCTCAAGGTCGGTGATTCGCCATGTTGCAACCGCTCGCATTGCCGAGGCGCTACTTGACCGCGTTCGACCCGAGGGACCTGCCGCACCACTTCACCGACGTCCTGGTGGTCGGCGGCGGGGTCGCCGGTCTTAGGACGGCGCTCGGCATTCCCGACCCGCTCCGGGTCCTGGTCGTCACCAAGGACGAGGTCCGCGAGAGCAACAGCACCTACGCCCAAGGGGGGATCGCCGGAGTCCTCGACCCCGAGGACCACTTCGAGAACCACATCGCCGACACCTTGGCGGCGGGCAAGGGGCTGTGCGACCCCGAGGTCGTCGAGCTGATGATCCGCGAGGCCCCCCGTCGGATCGGCGAGTTGATCGACTGGGGGACCGAGTTCGACCAGGTTGCCGGACACGTCGCCTTGACCCGAGAAGGGGGCCACTCGCACCCTCGGATCGTCCATGCTTTGGGCGACGCGACGGGCCGAGAGGTGATGAGGGCGGTGATCCAGGCCACGAGGACCCGGACCAACGTCCGAATCTGGCAGAACAGCTTCACGATCGACCTCCTGACCCACGAAGGCCGATGCCGGGGGGCGATCGTCTGGGATGCTCGCCGAGGGCCGTCATTGATCTGGGCCCGGGCCACGGTCCTGGCCACGGGTGGGGCGGGGCAGTTGTTCCGCGAAACCACCAACCCGCCGATCGCCACGGCGGATGGCCACGCCGTCGCTTATCGGGCCGGGGCGGAACTGCGGGACATGGAGTTCATGCAGTTCCACCCGACGGTGCTCTACATCGCCGGGTCGTCGAGGCACCTCGTCACCGAGGCGATCCGAGGCGAAGGCGCCTACCTCCGCGACCGCGACGGCGTCCGGTTCATGCCCGATTACCACCCCGCCGCCGAGCTTGCCCCGCGCGACGACGTTTCCCGCGCGATCGTCGCGCAGATGGCCAAGACCCAACACCCGAGCGTCTACCTCGACCTGTCGCACCTCGACCCGGTCGTCGTCCGGTCGCGGTTTCCCGGCTTCGACGCGCTCTGCCGGGGGTTCGACCTCGACATCACCCGAGACCCGATCCCCGTCCGCCCCGGCGCCCACTACATGATCGGCGGCGTGACCGTCGACCACGACGCCCGGACCACCCTCCCCGGCCTCTGGGCGGGCGGCGAGGTCGCGTCGTCGGGCCTCCACGGCGCGAATCGGCTGGCCTCCAACAGCCTCCTCGAAGGCTTGGTCCACGGGGCCAGGGCCGCCGAGGACATCGTCCGGACCCTCGCCGAAGGCGGCGAAGGGCGGCTCGAAGTCCCGCCGATCCTGAGCCTGTCGCCCCACATCTCCAGCCGGACCCCGCTCGACCTCGCCGACATCCGCGAGTCGCTGAGGGCCTTGATGTGGCGCTCGTGCGGGATCACCCGAGACGCCCGGGGGCTGGCCGAGGCCGCCGACCAGGTCGACCGCTGGTGCCGATATGCCCTCAACAACGTCTTCGACGACCCCAGAGGCTGGACCTTGCAAAATCTCCTGACCGTCGCCCGCCTGATGATCGCCTCGGCGCTCGAACGCGAGGAATCCCGAGGCGTCCACACCCGGAGCGACTACCCCCTCGCCGACCCCTCCTGGGTCCGTCCCATCTCATTGACTCGCCCCCCCCTCGCCATCGAGGCCGAGGCCACGTTGGCGGCGATTTGAACGACCCGGGAAAATCGATCTCTTGTTTGGTGAAGCGTCAAGGTTTACGGTAGTTCGATGGAATTCGAGTGGGACTCCGATAAGGCGATCCGCAACCTGGCCAAGCATGGAGTCCCATTCGCGGAGGCGGCGACCGTCTTCGGAGATCCTTTCGCGGTGACGTTCGCCGACCCCGACCACTCCGACGACGAGGACCGCTTCATCACTTTCGGAGAATCGGCGGGAGGTCAACTCTTGATCGTCTCGCATACCGACCGCGAGGATCGAAGCCGGATTATCAGTGCCCGGCGGGCAAGTCGCAAGGAGAGGAAGGTTTATGAGCAAGGTTGACGCTCAAGCGGACGATGATATTCGCGCGGAGTACGATGCCTCGATACTAGGTCAAGGTGTTCGAGGCAAATATCTCAAACGCTATCAAGCCGGGACCAACCTCGCGTTGCTAAGTCCGGACGTCCGCGCCGCCTTTCCGACCGACGAGGCAGTCAACCAGGCGCTGAGGTCGCTGTTGTCGGCCCGAGGCGCCTGATTTCATCCGCCCGTGGGACTCGTTCGATCGGCTCATCGGTCTCCATCCTCATCTTAAGACCTGCGGCCTGCTTCTTGAGATTGGCATCCATGACCCCCGGCCTCGCCTCGCTCGAATCGATCCTCTCCGGATGCGGGATCGCCCTGGACCGGACCCAGCTTGAACAACTCTGGAGCTACCACCGGATGCTCCGGTCGGCCAATGCCGACTTGAATATGACTCGGATTCGCAACTTCGAGAACATGGTCCTCAAGCATTACGTCGACAGCCTGCTTGTCTTGAAATATGTCGAGTTGCCGTCGCCGATCGTCGACATGGGGTCGGGGCCGGGGTTGCCCGGGATTCCGCTCAAGATCGCCCGGCCCGAGGTGGCGATGATCCTGGCCGAGCCGCGCGGGGCGCGTGCCGAGTTCCTGGAAACCGTCCGGGATCGGCTGGAGTTGAAGGGACTGGAAGTGTTCGCCGGCAAGGTGAACTCGAAGTTCCCCGAGAAGGTCCAGGGCGTCATCACCCGGGCCGTGGCGTCGATCCCGGAGACCTTGACGAGGGTCGCCGCCTGCCTCGAACCGGGCGGTCGGATGATCTTCATGAAGGGGCCGGACTGCGACGACGAGATCGCCCTGGCCCGGACCAGCCACGCCGAGTCGTTCCGGTTCGTCGCCGACCACCATTACCAGATCCCCGGGACTCCGCATGACCGGCGGATCGTCGTCTACGAGCGGCTCGAAGGCGAGGCGCCCGACGAGTCGGAGGCGCCCGCCTATGCCGGGCACATCCGAGAGGTCGCCAGCGAGTCGAACCCGACCTACAAGCTCGCCTCCGACCTCCTGACCGGCCGGGGCATCCGCAAGCGCGGGCAGGCGCTCCTGGCGGGGCCTCGGATCATCGCCGAGGTCCTGGAACACTTCCCCGATCAAGTCGAAGGCTACCTGACCGACTCGAAAGGGGAGCCGCCCCCCGAAACCGCCACCATCCCCTGGTATCGCCTCGCCGACCCGCTATTCAAAAATCTCGACGTGTCGGGGACGCGGTCGCCGCTGCTCCTGGTCCGCGTGCCCGAGGTCGCCGAGTGGTCCGCCGACGCCCCCTGGCCCGACGGCTGCACCTTGTTCGTCCCGTTCCAGGACCCCGAGAACGTCGGCGCGGTGATCCGCTCGGCGGCGGCCTTCGGCGCGGCCCGAGTCGTCTTGCTCAAGGAAGCGGCCCACCCCTTCCACCCCAAATCCGCCCGAGCCGCCGGCCCGGCGCTGTTCCAGGTGAGCATGGAGCAGGGGCCGTCGATCCGCGACCTCCGCGCCAAGAACGCCCCCCTCATCGCGCTTTCGAGCGACGGGCCCGACCTCCAATCCGAGCCATTCCCCGAGCGGTTCGGCCTGGTGGCGGGCGTCGAGGGGCCGGGCCTGCCCGAGCATCTCCGGTCGGGCACGACCCGGCGAATCCCCATGCGACCCGGCGTCGAGTCGCTCAACGCCGCGACCGCCGCCGCCGTCGCGCTCTACGCCTGGAGCGTGAGCCGAGGAAAATAGCAAAACAAATCCTAGCCGCGGATGGACACGGGCGGGACACGGATAAGATTATTTGATTTTTAATCCGTGTCCCGCCCGTGTCCATCCGCGGCTGGGAATTCAAGGCGAGGACGAAGGCGGCGGGTCATTCGGATCAAACCTTGGATGCTTGCTGGACGAGGTGGGGCAGCTCCGGGAGGATGATCTTGCTCATGGCGAGTTCGACCCCGGCCCTCGACCCGGGCAGGACGAAGACGACCAGGCGGTCGACCAAGCCGGCGGACGCCCGGCTCATCAGGCAGGCCGAGCCGATCTCGGCGTAGCTGAGCATCCGGAAAAGCTCGCCGAAGCCGGGGATGGTCTTGGTGAAGAGCGGGTCGACGGCCTCGACGGTCTGGTCGCGGGGGCTGATCCCCGTCCCCCCGGTGATGATCGCGGCGTCGACGTCGCCTCGCTCCCGGCAGCCTTTCACCCAGCTTTGGAGGCGCTCGAAGTCGTCGGCGACGATCTGACGGTCGATGATCGAGTGGCCCTCCCGTTCGCAGGTCGCGGCGATGAGATCGCCCGAAGCGTCGGTGGCCTCGGTCCGGGTGTCGGACACCGTCAAGACGGCGACCCGGACGCTCCGGGGGCTCTGGGCGCGATGCTGGTCGACGACGGTGGACATTCCAGTTCTCCCAATTGGCGGAAGCCGCCGAATTTGCCTCGATGACCAAATGGTCGTCGAGGCGTCGGCGGGTTGCGACCGGCCGATGCTCGGTCATAAAATGATCTTAACGGCCTTGGGTCGGTTGCGGATGGTCTCGAACGGGGGGTGTCGGATGCCCGAGTCGGTTCGCCAAGCAGGCCGCTGGTTTCCCGGCCGAGGGGGGGTCGTCCTGGCCCTGGGCCTGCCTTTGATCTGGGTCTCGATCCAAGGAGCCGCTCGGGCCGACCGGATCATGCTGCGGGGTGGGGGGCAGATCCGGGGGAAGCTGATCGCCAACCCGACCGACCCCGGTCATCTGACCTTCGTGGGCGAGGCGGGCAAGAATCCCATCATTTACAAAAAAGAGCAAATCATCCAGGTCATCCCGGAAAAATCCGCGCTTGATGATTATGTCATTTTCCGAGGCAAGGATCGTCCGACCGCCGAGGAAGAATTCCAGCTCGGGGACTGGTGCGACGAACACAAGCTCAGGGACCTCGCCCAGAACCACTTCGAAGCCGCGATCAAGCTCGACCCGCGATACGCCCCGGCGCACGAGAAGCTCGGCCACGTTTTGAGCGACGACCGCTGGCTCAACGCCGACGAGCAGCGCGAGGCGCAGGGGATGGTCAAGTTCCGGGGGCGTTGGATGATGTCCGAAGAAAAGGAGAGGCTCGACGGCCAAGCCGCCCTGGCGACCGAGAACCAGTCGTGGGCGCGACGGGTCAGGCTCCTCCGCGATGCCTACCTGTCCGGCCCCGAGTCTCGCTCGAAGGACGCCGAGAAGCGGTTGCTCACGATCCGGGAAGCAAGCGCCGTCGGGCCGGTCCTCCGGGTCATGGGCGACGACGAGAACCCGAACGTCCGCATCCTAGCCGCCCGGGTCCTGGGGGCGATCCCCGGCCCCGAGGCGGCCTCGGCCCTGGTCAACCGCTTGCTGTCCGAACCCGACGGGACGGTCCGGGAACGGACGATCGCCGAGGCGGCCCGCCGAGACCTCGACGACGTGGTCCCTCGACTGGTCCGGGCGCTCAAGTCGCCGCGATCCGACATCATCAACCGGGCCGCCTGGAGCCTCGGCCAGTTGAACGCCAAGTCGGCCGTCCCGCGGTTGATCCCCGTCTTGACCACCACCGTCTACCGGACCGAGATGGTCCCGGTCGGCAACGGGGGGGGTGGGGGAAACGGGAGCTACGACACGCTTTCGCCGGTGGGTGGCGCCGGGTTCGCCAACTATACGGGGCGGACTTACCTCGGCTTGACCCCTCCGGTCGTCGGGCCTGGCGTGGTCGCCTTCGGGGCCACGGGCGTCCCGATCGGCGCGGGCGCCGCGATCGGCGGCAACGGGGGGGTGGCGATCGGCGGGAGCGTCAATTACGGCTACGGTGGAGGAGGGGGCGGCAACGGCGGGATGATCCCCCGGGTCATCCCGATCCAGAACCCGAACGTCGAGGTCCTGGGGGCGCTCGTGAAGCTGACCGGGCGCGACTATGGCTACGACACGGGAACCTGGAAGCGCTGGGCCGCGGGGTCGTTCCGGGTCGACGACGCCCCCGGCCGCCGCGTCGCCGAACCTTGATCGACCGCGACGAACCTGTTGCGGTTCCGGTTGTGGGCGGTAAGCATTGCAATCGAATTTAGCCACGGATGGAACACGGATAAGGCAATTTTATTAGATTTTTCTGATCCGTGTTCCATCCGTGGCTCATAAAATGAGGCGAAGCGGCTCATGGAGTTTGATGACGAGCGTCGGGCCTTGATCCGGTCGGTCCGGCAACGCCTGGAGTCGCTGCGACGCGCCGGGGTCGACCGGATCTCGATGCCGGGCCTGCCCGCGCCTGGGCTATCACCCAGGGCCGGGTCGGCTCCGCCGCCCACTCGCCATCGACCGCCGCAACCTCCTCGCGTCGATCCCAAACCGGCGATCAGGGGTCCGCTCGAACCGACGATCCGGATGCCCCCGGAGGCGGCCCCGCCACCCGCCCAGGTTCGAGCCGAACGGCCCGCTTCGCCACCCCCGATGGCCGCCGCTTCGCTGTTCGGCGAGCGGGAGTTGACCCCCGTCGTCCCCGAAGGCGAGCGAGCCTCTTTGCTTTCAACCCTCGCCGTCGAGGTCTCTCGCTGCACCCGATGCCCGGAGTTGGCGGCGACTCGGACTCAGACGGTGTTCGGCGAGGGAAGCCCGACGGCTCGGCTGATGTTCGTCGGCGAAGCCCCGGGCGCCGACGAGGACCAGACCGGCCGCCCGTTCGTCGGCCGGGCCGGGGCGCTCTTGACCGACATGATCACCAAGGGGATGGGCCTGCCTCGGGCCGACGTTTATATCGCCAATGTCTTGAAGTCGCGACCCCCGGAGAACCGGACGCCGACCCTCGAGGAGATCGGCCACTGCCTACCCTACCTGGAACAGCAGATCGCCACGATCCGCCCCGCATTTTTGTGCTTGCTCGGCAAGACCGCCGCCTCGGCGCTCCTCGAAACCGCCTTGCCGCTGGGTCGGCTCCGGGGCAAATGGCACCGCTACCGGTCGATCCCCACCATCGTCACCTATCACCCCGCCGCGCTCCTCCGCAACCCCGCCTGGAAGAAGGAAGCCTGGGAAGACCTGCAAATCTTGATGCAGGCGATGGGGATCAAGCCGCCCGACCGCAAGAAGCCGGTCTGAATCGGAAAGAATTGGATTGAGCCGCGGATGAAACACGGATAGGAAGTAGAAAAGAATTCTTATCCGTGTTCCATCCGCGGCTGAAAAACCGCGTCGGGCCGGGTCAGGCGGTCGGGGCCAGTTGGCTGAGCGCCCCTTGGATTTCCTTCATCTTGACCGGCTTGGGCAAGACGACCAGGCGGTCATGATTCGGGAACTTCCCGGCCAGGTAGTGCTGTTTCGGGCCGAGGAGGACGACGGCGGCGAGGTTGATCCCGCCTTCGAGCGCCTTCTGGTGCATCTGCAGGAAGGCGTCGAGGGCGTGAGGCCCGAGGCCGTCGGCGTCGAAGAGGACGGCGTCGGAGGGGGTCTCGGCGTAGTGCTCCGCCGCCCGCTCGGCGTCGGCGACCAAGATCACCCGGTAGCCCATCTTCGAGAGGGTCCTTCGGAACGCATCCTGGACGTCGGGCTGGACCTCGACGCAGAGCAACCGCTTGCGCTCGTCGACGTGGTCGGCCCCGAGATGATGCTCGTCCTCGTCGATGACTTGGCTGGTGGCGGGCGCGGTCCGTTGGGCGAGCGTGGCTTCCTTGCGGGAGTCGGCGGCGGCCTTGGTGGCCAGTCGCTCCAGGTAGGCTTCGAGGTCCTCGACCACCTGGTTCATATTCTGGTAGCGGGCCTTGAGGTCGACCTTCATCATCTTCTCGATGATCTCGCAAAGCTCGGCGTCGGGGGCGTGGCGTTGCTCGGTGATCGGGCGGATGGTGTTGATCCCCCGCTTGAGCATCTTCTTGAGCGGGTCGTCGGTCTCGACCTCGGGGATGGGCAAGACCCCGGTGAGCATCTGGTAGAAGACGCAGCCGAGGAAGAAGATGTCCGACCGCTTGTCCCCTTTCTGGCTCCCGCAGGTCCGTTCGAGCGCCGAGTAGTCGACGGTCCGCTGCCCGTGCGCGGCGGCGGCTTTCTTCTCGTCGTCGATGGTGGCCAGGCCGAAGTCGACGAGCTTGGCCGTGCCGTTCGAGGCGATCAGGATGTTGGTGGCCTTCAAGTCGCGGTGGGTCACGCCCTGGTCGAGCGAATACTTCAAGGCGTTGGCCAGGCCGAGCATCAAGGGGAGTCCCTCGGTCGGCGTCAAGCGGCCTCGAATCCGCAAGAAGTCCCGGAGGTTCGACCCCTCGACGAACTCCATCACCATGAAGTATCGCTTGTCTTGCTCGCCGTATTCGTAGATCTGGACGATGTTGGGGTGGACGAGCCTCAGGCCCGACTCGGCCTCCTGGTTGAACCGGGCGATCGCCCCGGCGTCGGCCACGAACCGCTGGCGGAGGACCTTGATGGCGACCGACTGGTTGCCGTGGATCTTCCGGCCTCGGTACACCCGCGCGAAGGTCCCCTCGGCGATGTGGAACAAGACCTTGCAACCGCCGAAGAAGAAGCCGCCCGGGTCGCTCTTCTTGAGCTTCTCGAGCTGCCAGGCCGTCAAGACGTCTTTGCGGATCAACTCGCGAGCGACGGCTTCGAAGCTGCCGTCGGCGGCGTCGGCCCTCGCTTGTTGCGCTTGGGCGCGGGTGATCAAGCCAATCAATGCCGCCTGCTCGAGGAGGGTCTGGGCGTCGATCTCGATCATGGGAGTGAAGACCCTCGGCCGACCGCCCGCTTGGCGGATGCGCGACAAAGAACGGACAAACCGCGACGCGACGGCATCCCTCGGTTTCCTCCGAGTGTACCAGGCGGCCCGGTCCGAGCGAAAGCCATCGGATGAGAAGTGTTGGTTGAAGTGAGACCTGACGCCGGTCAAGAAATGAACAGGGACCGACGGTGAAGATCGGCCCCTTTGTGAACATCGAGGGGAGCGTCGAGGCGGGATCGCCGAGATCCTGGCCGTGTTGACCCCGGGATCGGGCGGGCCGGGATTAATAACGATCGCTGCCGTAGCCACCGCTGCGACCGCCGCCACCGCCGTAGCCGCCGCCGCCGGTGCTCCGGCCGCCGCCGCCACCGCCATAACCACCACCACCGCCGCCGGTGCTCCGACCGCCGCCACCGCCGTAGCCGCCGCCACCGCCATAACCACCACCGCCGCCGCCTCGGTTGTCGCGCGGTTCGCGGGGACGAGCTTCGTTGACGGTGAGGTTCCGACCGTGGAAGTCTTGGCCGTTCAGGGCATTGGCCGCTTCGTCGGCGCCTTCGGCCATTTCCACGAAACCGAAGCCCTTGGATCGGTTCGTGTCGCGGTCGATGATGATCTGCGCCGAGAGGACTTCGCCGAACTCGCTGAACAGTTCCACCAGGGTGTCTTCGGTCGTGTCGTACGTCAGGTTGCCGACATAGAGCTTCTTGGCCACTGTCGTTCCTCTGCGAAATAAGCGTTCTGGCGAGACTAGCTTCCTAACGGCTAAATCGGACCCGCCGAGAGCGGCTGAATCAAGACTAATCCAATTTCTCGATTTTGGCCATCAGGAAAATCGGATTTTCGCCCTTTTTTTTCGATGCGTTCCCGACATGGATCGACCCTCCGCGACGGCTCGTCACGGCCCCGGTTTTTGTGGACCCGACCCCGACTTGGAGTGAGCGGATCGCGCGGCGATCAGGGCGATGGCCGGCACCAGCGGGGCCCTCATCCGCAGGTCGGTCCAATAGACCGCGTGGATCGCCGAGAGCGTCACCAGGAACACCGGGGCCACGATCGAGGGCCATCGCCAGGCGGCTCGATGCGTCAGGCCGACGATCAGACCGGCCCAGAGCGGCAAGGTCCAGGCCGCCGTCGCCGCCCTCAGCCGGCCCGGATAGACGGCGGCCGACGGGGCCGCGCCCCAGAACCGCCCCAGCCGGTCGAGGGTCGCCCGGAGGAACGTCGACGGGTGAGCTTTCGCGGTCCCGATCGCCAGGTCGCGGAGCCATCGGTCCGCTTCGGGCTCGGTCATGGTTTTGGTGGCCTGATCGACGGCGACGAACCAGTCGGCCTGTCGAGGTCCCGACCAGACCGCGCCCGAGGGTCCTTCGACGACCTCGGCGTAGTACACCTCGTTGTTGGCCAGGGCGAGGGTATACCCGCCGTGGGTCGTCGTGAAAACCGGCTCGCCGACCACCCTGGCATTGCGGATCGCCCAGGGGGCCAGCACCAGGAGGGTCGTCGCCGGGATCAAGATCAACCGGGCGATCCGGTCGGCCCGCCGCCCAGGCGCCACGATCCCGCCCGCCAACCCGGCCAGGACCGAGGCGGGCAGCAGGCTTGGTCGGCAGAGGCTAGCCAGGCCGAGCGCGAACCCGCAAGCGACGGCACTCCGCCAACGGGAGAACGCGCCGGCGGACCACAAGGTCGCGGCGACCAGGAAGGCCGCCAGGGTTTCGGTCATGATGAAGCGGCTTTGGACGACGAGGACCGGGTCGAACGCCGCCACCATCGCCGCGACCCAGACCGATCGCCTCGGATAGCCCCAACGCCGCCCGGTGTCGGCCGCCAAGACCACGGTCAACGCCCCCAAGACCAGGTGGAAACCGGCGATCCCCCAGGGGAGGAGCGTCGGGTCGAGGACCCGGGCGAGGGGGGCCAGCAAGATCGGATACAAAGGGGGGCGATAGGCCGTCAACCGGCCGTGGACCGCGAAACCGTCCCCTCCGGCCAGCGATCGGGCGATCGCCAGGTATCCGTCATGGTCGTCGGGGTGGTCGAGCATCGGACCCATGATGACCGAGCGGGCCACGACGGCGAGGACCCCGAAGATCAGCAGAATCTTCAGGTCGGGCGTCGTCCACGACCAGGGGGACGGGGGTAAGCTCGGTTCCTGGTCGATCATGGACGGCGGGCTTTCCGAAAGGGCGGACATTCCATCCGCGAAGTTTGTGAAGCTCAATTCTACCGGTCGAGGCGACCTCATGTTAGGTTGGAACGAACCCGACCAAAGCACTCGGCGACGCGGCGACGTCGCCCGACCCACTCCCGGAAAGCGAGCCCGCGACTCATGGCCGATCGACCGATCCTCTTGTCAATCACGGCGATGCACGAGTCGGGGATGGAGCGGCTCCGCCGGGCGGGCGAGCTGCGGATGGCCTCGTCGCTCGAACCGAGCGTCCTGCACCGCGAGATCGCCGACGTCGACGCCCTGGTGATCCGGACGGCGGGGACCATCGACGCCGCCTTGATGGACCACGCCCCCAGGCTCCGGGTCATCGGCCGCCACGGGGTCGGCTACGACCAGGTCGACATCCCCGCCGCGACCGGGCGCGGAATCCAGGTGGTCTACACGCCCGGGGCGAATATCCAGAGCGTCTGCGAGCACGTCTTCGCCATGCTCATCGCCCTGAGCAAGCAGTTCCCGGCCCAATCCCGGGCGTTGGTCGAGGGGCGGTACAACGACCGGACCAAGCTGGCCGGTCGCGACATCGCCGGCAAGACCCTCGGGATCGTCGGCTTCGGGCGGATCGGCAAAAGGGTCGGCCAGACCGCCCACGCCGGCTTCGGGATGCGGGTGATCTACTCCGACGTCGCTGATATGCCCCCCGAAGCCGAGCAAAAGGCCGGAGGGGCGACCCGAGTCCCCTTCGACGACCTGCTCGCCCAATCCGATCACGTCACCCTCCACGTCCCGCTCGACGCAACGACCCGGCGAATGATCGACCGCGACTCCCTGGCGAAGATCAAGGCCGGGTGCATCCTCTTAAACACTTGTCGAGGGCCAGTTTGCGACGAGGCCGCCGTCGCCGAGGCGCTGGAGTCCGGGCGGCTGTTCGGGTATGGGGCAGACGTTTACGAAATCGAGCCCCCGCCCAAGGATCATCCCTTGATCGGCCGGACCGACCTGAACGTCTTGCTAACTCCCCATAGTGCGGCGCAAACCCTGGAAAGCCTGACGAGGATGGCCAACGAGGTTGCTGGGGATGTCGTCGGCGTCCTCGAAGGGCGGGCGCCGATCAACCCGGTCAACGACCCCGAAGAGGTGGCCGCCGTCCGAAGGAAGCTGGGCAAACCTCCGCTTCGGTTTTGATCTCGAAGTTCATCACGGCAAGGTCGCGTAGATCACGATGTTGGCGGCGATCCGCATCGCGCTCTCGTAGGCGTAGCCCTTGCAGTCGATCCCCTGGTTGCGTTCGAGCGAGCAGCCGATGTCGTACTTCGAGTAGATCACGGCCCATCGACCGTTGACCTTCACGCCTTCGAGTTCGGGGAGGGCCTTGCCGCCCCCGGCCGCCTGGCTGTACTGGACGTCGCTGAGGTCGTAGTGCGTCTTGGTGGTATAAAGCTCGTCGCCCCGGGGGATCGGGACCAGGGGGTTGGCGGGCAGGAGCTCGGCGACGAACTTGCGGAACGCGGCGTCGAAGGCCGGGCTTCCACACGCGGCGTCGGCGAACAAGACTCCTCCGCCGGGGTCGATATGCTTGCGGAGGGCTTCCTTGTCGTCGTCGCCGAAGGTCAGCGCGGCGCGGCCGTGGATGTAGATCAGGGGGTAGTGGACCAGGTTCGGGTCGCTGGGGAAGAGTTCCTTGTGGTTGATCACCACGTCGAACTTGAGCTTGTCGCGGAGGGTTGTGGTCAAGTTGGGGATGGCCAGGGGGGCGACGTTCCAATCCCCGGCGTGGCGGAGCTTGGCGATCCGGAGCGCGCCTCGCTTGGCGGGCTCGGCCCGGAAGTTCTTCGCCTCGGGGGTGGAGAGCTTGTCGGCGGGCATCTCGCGGCCGGTGGCGTAGTCGACGACGTTCTGGCCGACCCGGGTCGATTTGACGACCCTGGGGAGTTCGCCCTGGGTCTCGGCCTGGTTCCAGTCGCACGAGAGGTCTTCGGGCGAGTAGATCACGACGGTCCGGCAGCCGTGCTCGATCCCCCAGAGCGGGTGGTCGCTCGGGTTGAGGAGGTATTTGGACCGCCAGACGGCGTGGTCGGCGGCCAGGGGGTGGAGGTCGTATTCCTGGTCGGGGAAGATTTCCTTCATCAAGGCGCGGAAGCCTCGGTCGAACTCGATCCGACCGCAGCAGGCGTCGGCGAAGATGAAGCCCCCTTGGTCGACGAAGTCGCGGAGGGCTTGCTTCCCCCGGGCGTCGAAGGTCGGGGCGTCGTGGCCGTTGAAGTAGGCGATCTTGGCTTGGAGCATGTCCTCGACCCGCGCGAGGTTGGGGTCGACGACTTGCCAGGTCAGGAGGTGTTCCCAGTCGCGGGACACGACGCCGACGAGGTTTCGGACGTCGTCGACGTCGTTGTTCCAGTCGTTGCCGGGGCCGTGGCGGAGCTTGTTGACCAGGACGGGGGCTCGCCCCTTGGCCAGGAACAGGAGGGCAAAGCTGGTGGCGACGTTCGGAATCCGCTCGTACTGGACGCCTCGACGCCAGGAGCCGTCGAGCTTGTCCTGCTCGTGGACGAGTTCCTCGGCGCCTTCGCGGTACCAGTCGTGTTCGCCGAAGAAGCGGACCCCGCTCAGGCGGCCGGTCCGCTCCAGGCCGTAGAGGTAGTAATACTTCCACTGCTGGCCGGCGCCGAAGTTCTGGCCGACCATGAAGTGGGTGGCCATCCAGTTGATCCCCTTCTGGAGATAGGGGTCGGTCCCCCCTCGGCCGCAGTCCTCGACGTCGTGGTCGCCGACGAGTCGTTCCAGCCCCCGGAACCGCTTGAGTCCGGTGATCACCAGGCTGGAGATCCCGGCGCAGGTCATGCTGGCGGTCGACCCGTTGTTCCCTTCGGGGGTGTAGGCCCAGCTCCCGTCGGGCAACTGGTGCTTTTGCCAATAGTCTCGGGCGAGCTTCCAGACCTCGGGGCGGACCTTGACCCCCACCTCGGCGGCGGCGTTGAGCGCGAGCAGGGCGTATTGGGCGTTCGAGTTGTCGCCGCGCTCGACCTTGCTGAGCTTGTAGGTCCAGGACCCGGGCCAGGGGGCGTGGTCCCCGGCGACGATCTGGGCTTCCTGGAGCCAGTCGACGTTGCTCTGGATGCGGACGATGTCCTCTTTCGGCTTGGCGGCGGCGAAGACCATCGTCTGGAGCGACACGGCGTACACGCTGTCGAGCTGGCCCGGGTCGTACTTGCGGAGGAAGTCGAGCGAGCGGCGGATCGCGTCGGAGTCGACCGACTCGCCGGCGGTCAGGAGCGCCAAGCTGACCAGGCTGGTGGTCCCGGTCTTGGCGGCGTCGTCGGCCTCGGGCCACGACCCGTCGTTCCTCTGCTGCTTGAGGAGGTAGCGAACCCCCCCCCGGATCGCCCGCTCGACCTCTTCGCGAGTCACGGCACCTCGAGCCCGAGGGGCCAGGCCCCCCAGGATCAAACCAACAATGACCAGGACGATGCAAACCGACGGCGACGCTCGGAACATCGGGACGAACTCCGGGGCGAAACGGGTGCGCGCCTCCCTGATCAACGCATCTCGTCTCATTGTGGCGCGCGGCCGAGCGTCGCGGCAAGTCGGTCCGAAGTGATCTGGTGATTTCGAATCAGGTTCCAAAGACTCCGAAATTCACGGAATTACCACGACAATTCACGATATCAATCGTCCTCAGAAGTCCGCAGCCCCAAATGCCTCGCCGCCCGCGCGGGTTCCCAATGCCTGCCATATCCCGCCGGTGGGAAGTTTCGCCAGACCGTGTGGTGTGTGCTCCGCACCAGCAGGCATCCCTGAAGAGATGTTGACCGGCCAGCAATTCACCGAATCCTTGACGAATCGAACCGACCCATCGCCGAGCAGGAGATGAACACCGCCAGGATGGAACGACGCCGCCGCGTTGGCGCTGAATGGGACACTGTTACGGGCCGGGGGCGGTTGCCGGAAGATCGAGTTGGGTGGCAACGTCATATAAAAAAGGGTACTGGGCCCGCGGGCGTTCGTCCATTGGCCGATGGGCTGGTCCTCGAACCGATTGATGAATCCAAGCGCCCGCTCACTCGCGAAGGCGGTGTTCGACAGGCCATCGGTAATCGCCGCCATCGTGATCGACGGGATATCGTTGAAACATCCGTTGATTTGGCCAAAAGGATCGTCGAGCGGGCCGTTGTCATTTCCCCACGGGTAGTCCACGGTGCCATAGATGAAACCATAGCTCGTCGCGGCCATCGGATAGGTGCCGCCGGGAGGGTCTGGTTCGGGGCGTCTCGAGTCGGGACCGCCATCGAGAATCGGGGCGGTTTCCGGGTCGCTCGGGCAGACCAGGGATCCGGGCCGCGCCAGCTCCGCCGTGAGGTTCGCGGTGTTGTAAATGTAGATCGAAAAATTGAAACGGTTGAACAGGACGGGGTTGTCCATGAACGGCAGCAGGGCGACGAATACGCTGCGGCTGTAGCGATCAAGGGAATTCTTGCCGATGAGAAGGCGGCCGGTCGGCAGTTGCCCGAACGCGGCCTCGTAGTTGTGCAGGCCCAGTCCGATTTGCCGCAAGTTGTTTTGGCATTGCGTCCTCTCGGCGGCGACCCGCGCACTTTGCGCCGCCGGGATTAGAAGGGCGGCGAGCAGCCCGATGATCGCGATGACGACCAGGATCTCGATCAGGGTGAATCCACCGCGACGATTCCCGGTTCGGCGGCGCATCGACGTGTTTCCAAGGCATCCCAAGCCATGAGTCGCGAGATAAAATCCCCAGAATGCGAGCGGCGATAAAATTGCGAAGAGCATCCATCCCGATGCCCATGAATGACCAGAACCACCCCGGCTGGGCAAGCGGTATCGGTACGCGAGTCGACCCACCATCTCGTCGATCAGGTCCGCGCCACCGGGTAGATAGGTGGTGACGTTTTTCCGCTCGTCGACGACCTTCGTGCCCGGCGCGAAGCTCAGCCGGAATGCTTCGTCGGGGGGCGTTCCCAACTCCAGCTTGGTCACCTTCTGCTCCATGACCTGGCCGGCGATGCCGACCCATCGGCAACTCATCGGCAGGTAGAGACCTTCGGCCACCGGGATGATATCGCCGAAGTCAACGACGACTTTACCCTCGCCAGGCCGAAATTCTCGATGCGAGATCGCAAATCCGCGCGACGGGTCCAACCAGAGGTCGTCGTAAAACCCGGGACTGATCTCGCGCCTCAAATGCAGCCAGGTCGAGGGATGATCGTCGGCCTCGGCGACGACAGCCCAACCCTCCAGGCGTAATGCGTCGGGCAACATCAGATCGCGCCACTTGCAGCAGAACGCCTGCGGCTTCGTGGGCGAGAAGAGATAGAGCGGGCGATCGAGGTGGGGCCGGAGGAGGGCCGAAACTAAGAACGTCTTGGTGGTATGCTCGCCGAGGTTCAGCCCCGTGGAGGGCAGGGCGGGGACCGCACGAAGGATCGCCTCGCGCCGCTTGTGCCAGTATTCCACTTGTTCGTTCTCGTCGATGAGCAAAGTATTGAGTCGATCGTCGTGGATTCGAGCGAGTTCCGGCGTCGCGAAGCCCTCGCCGAAATGCGTGATCGTTTGCCGCCATCGGTGGCCATCCGTGGCCAGGTCGACATTGGTCGCCGGGTATCGGACTCCGTCGACCAAGGCCCATTGGCTTATCTCGATGCGGCAACGGTCGAAGAGGCGGCTCAGCCGCTCGAAGCGCCCGGCAATGCTCGCGAGATCCGGCTTCTCCGCCACGTCCGCAGGTCGCTGTGCCGCCAACAAACATGAAAATGATGTCAATAATATCGCATTCATCAATCGACCCTTTCGTCCCACATCGCCGCGTCGGCGTTCCGCGTTGCGACGCGAAAGCAATGGCTATACGGGCAGAAATGTTGGCGAATCTCGTCTGGTGTCACCCGGTTTAGTTCTTGAATGCACCAGCGGACCGCAGCCTCGCGGTGCGTCGCATCAATGCTGATATCGCCGTCAAGGAGGTCGAGCCATTCGAGATGATGGCCCGAGACCATCGCCAGTCGGTAGCGTGGGAATAGGGTCGAATCCACTCGATAATCGTCTCGATTGGGATGCGGGGTCGCCCAATCAGGCGCCCAGTAGCCTGTGGGGCGTTGCCCGGCTTCCAATCGTCCGACGACATCGAGGAGATAGCGGCGGATCATCTCGCGAGTGTTCGGCGAGACGACCGGGACCGTTGCGTCGACTCGGAGCAGTACGGCCAAAGTCTGGAGGACATGGGTGCCGTGACAGGAACCCTCGCCCGCCGCGAGTTGTAGAAGCATCGCGGCGACCTGGTCGAAGTCGAACGAACGACCCCATCGATTCACCCAGCTTTGCCTCGTCGGGGCGTACCGGAGGAGGGCCATCGTTTTCCATTCGACCTCGCCATCCAGGTTGAAGTCGTCGCGGAGGGCTTCGATCAGCTCGGCAAGGGTCGCGGAAGTCGTCCCCGACCGGACGACGCGATTCGAGGGGACGTCCAGCGCGGCGAATGTCGCGAGAATTTGCGAGGGGTGGGCCTCCACTTCACCAACAGCATAGCGGGCGATGCGCGGCCTCCCGTCCTGATCGCGATACAACCACGAGGACTCGACCGGATACTTCGCATGCGGTCGACCTTTCAGGAACGAGTCCGCAAGTTCCTCGCGGATGCGGTTGCCATCGTCGAACGCCCCGACCGGGGTCCTGTTTTCGACGTGATGCAACATCTCGGCGAGCGAGTCGGCCGGTCGATCGGGTCGGAATTTCGCGGCCACTCGTTGCCAACCGGCGGGGAGCCTCGATAAGGAAGGGTTGGCTCGCAAGGGTTTAACGACGACCGGGTTGACGAGAACCTCGACCGGCGAGGCTTTGCCGACGAAATAAGCCGATGTCCACGTCGTAGCAAGCACGAGGCCAAGTCCAACCGCGAGTTTTTTCATGGTAGGATTTCTCCTTGACGCGGTCGCGCCGACAGGCCGCGATAGATCAGGATCAAAGCAAGGGTAGACAGCCCGCCAGACCAGATGATCCACCTCGCTTGCGTTCCTTGGTCGGGGATGAGTAGGTATCCGCTCCACAACTCGAGGAACGCGTCGCGGGGCATTTCCTCGACTTGTCCCGTCGTCAGGTCCGCCGTCGTGACCGTCTTCGGGGCGACGTGGAGCAGCAAGCGGTAATGCCCGCCGCGATTCTGAAAATGGGCGATGGCTGGCAAGGGAACCCCCGCCAAGGCGGAATCGTCGAGCTTCACGACCACGCTGGGAACGCCCAACTCGGTTGCGGCCCGACGCATATCACCGAAGCTCGCCCCGCGCGGTTCGATATTAACTCGCGACGAGATGTCACTCAAACCACATTTCCTGCCGTTGAGCAGGAGGTAGGCATACAGGCTGTTCGGACCACACCGCAGCGGATTCCGCCAGTAGTCCGCTGGCGGTCTCGAGCCCTCGACCTGATTCACTGCGGTGGCCATCAACCAGAGGGATAGAATAATCATGCTTTGTTCCTCGCGCGAAGGAGGACGAGGGCGGAGATCGCCAGCAGGACCGTCGCGACGGAGACCAGGAGCCAGCGACGCCGCCACCACGGCTCGGGCTTGTAGGCCAGCATGGATCGCATCGCTTGGTCCGTCCCCGAATCCATGTTGGCCTTGGCCCGAGCGGCGGCCGTTTCTTCTTCCGTCCAGCCGAAGCGGAACGTCTTGCCGTTGGCGACGTCGACGACGAGCGTCCCGCGAGGGAAATCCGGTTCGAATGCCGCGTCGGCGACGTCGGCCTGTGCTTCTCGGACGGTGGCCTTGAGGATGGCGACTCGCTGGCCGGGTCGAGTCGTCGGGTGCCCGAAAACTTCCATTCGACCTTCAAAGGGGAGCCAGACGCCGTCGGCGGCCTGCTTGAATTTCTGATTGAGGATTCGCCGCTTTAGTGGTCCACCGATCGTCCAGCACCACTCCCGCTTGACGACGACGTAACTTTTTCCCAAGGCCAACCAGACGCGATCCAACCCAGGTCGTTCGATGATCACGCAAGGCTCGCCTTCGACCACATCCTCACCTCCCAGTTGATAATGCCCCGATGGGATCAACTGGTCGACATCGAAGGGCTCGTCCGTGCCGGAAGGGACCGTACGCGCGGCCTTCCTGGAGATCCCATTGATCTCGAACCCGATCATGTCCCCGTAGTAATCCTCCATCACTCGGGTCAGCTTGGTCGAGCCGTTGTCCTGCTCCGCCGTAGAGTTCCGTGGCCGATATTTCCAGGAATTCTTGCCATTGAACAGGCAAGTATCGTCGTAAGCACCGGGTGCTTTGCCCCGATAACCGGGCGGCGTCGGGCTGATGATACGGACCCGGTACTTCGACCCGGACCGGATCGTCTGTTCCTGCCATTCGGTGAGGTTGACCACCTTCCCGGTCAGGTCGGAAATGGGAAAATAGTCGCCCCCAACCGCCGGATCTTCGCGTTCGACCCGCATCGCGAAATCCGCGACGACCTTGATCTTGCCTCCAGGGCAGGTATCGCACCAAATCGCCGACCTCGCGTGATCGATATCTTGAAGCGTCGCGGCTATTGGTCCAGGAAGCAGCAGGGCGAGCGAACAGAGAGTTAAGTTCCACATAGATCCGCCGATGTTTCATGAGGAAAAGATCGCCGGACGCCTCGAAACGATCTATCGAGGCGTCCGCGACCCAATTCATCGGAAAGCAAAGTGCATTTTCGCGCAATCACGGCTGCTCGGTTCAGACAGCGGTATCGCAGGTCGCGGAGCCCGTGTATCCGACGGGTATAAGCCAGTCCGAGCGATCCGTCGGGTAAAGCTTGCACGATGGGCGATCGCTCGTCGAAGTTTGCCTCCGAAGGTCCCGCCAGGTCGTGTTCGACCAGAGGCCCGATGCCGACGATCCGAGTGGCCGAGTGGTCGAGCTGGAGCCACCAGAGTCGAGTCGTCGAGAACCTTCGATTGGCCCCATCGCGGCGATCGAGGACCCGCATCGCCGCGACCAAGCGACCGCCCATCCGAGCGTCTCCGGGCCACGAAAGGTCGTTGATCAGGACACTCCCGCCCTCGGGCTTGGGGCAACCCCAGGTCAGGGCGGTCGGCTGCGAGGCGGCCGGAGCGGACGCCTCCGTCGGCGGGGCGGTCGGGTCGTCCGACTCGAAGTCGAACCGATACAACTGGCCATCTCCCGCCGCGAACACGACGCGGGCAGGCATCCCCGGGACCCAGCAGGGCGGACCTTTCGGACAAACTTCGGACGGAATCCGGTCGAGGATTCGACCGTCGGGGAAGGAAAATCGGCCCAGGCCGAATTCGTTCATGACCGTGTTCGTCCCTCGCCACGTCCGGTTCGACCATCGACCCACGACTTGGCGACGGCCCAAGTCGTCGACCCAGGGGGAACAACTTGCGAAATCCAAGATGTCGTCCTCGACCGGTCCCATCGTCTTGTCACCGGTTTCCGAGTCGAGCCAGCACGACTCGCGTTTGTCGACCGGGACCAGAAACTCGTCGAGCTGGAAGCTGGTCACGGGGCGGAGAAACCGCTTCGGGGCCTTGGGGGGATCGAGCCGGGAAACCCCGACGGCCAGGATCGAGGAGCCGACGACGATCAAAACCACCAGCCGGATCATCGAACCGAGGGAAATGGTCATGGCGAGTATCCTTTGGAAGTCCGCTCGGCTTCGATCACGCCGACGACCGGATCGCTTCATGCACGGAAGCGGCGAACCGGCAAAGGGTTTCACGCCTTTGGGCTCGCTGGTCGGACATGACGTCGAGGGGGCCGGTCAGGCGAAGTCGAGCAAGGCTCGATCGGACTCGGAGGTCCTGGGGTTGGGCCGGTCGATCGCGGGTGGCAGGAGTTTTCGAACGCTTCGATCAAGGGGCGGGAGGCGTTCGCAAGGGAAGTCCGACGGGATTGCCGCCCAGGAGGTCGGTCCCGGTCCCGGATGTTCGGCGGGACAATCCAAGGCTAGGTCGTGATCGACTTTTGGCAAATCTCGAAGGAAAAGAGAATCCGACGTTTGGGCAACGTCCTGGCGCCCGCGATCTCGATCGGAGTTCGATCCCGGATGACCGGCCGGGAAGGACTCCATGCTTCGATTTTGAAAGCCAATGGAGGGCCAAGGAGACTGTTCGATTCGGCCGGAAGGGGATGCCGGCCGGTTGACCGACAGGAAAGCGGAAGGTCGAAGGATACCGATCCCGGAAATTCATTGCACATTTCAAATTGCAGATCGCAAAGCGATCGGAATTAACCATTTGCGGTTCGCGTAGGGGTTACGCGGTTCGACCAGATTGAGCTGCGGATGGAGCACGGATCAGACTTTTTTTCTGCTCCCTATCCGTGTTCCATCCGTGGCTAAAAATCAACTGCTCAACTCCTACGGAGCATCGAAGCTGAAGACTTCGCCACGAAACCGTCGGATTCGGTCACGTCACCGCGAGCGGGCGGAAGTTGTCGGAGCGGGGTCCGCCTGGGCGATGGGGCCATCAATGGTCGGGAACCGGACGACCGCCTCGTCGGACTCCGAGTCGCCGACCAGGGCGTTGAGCCACCGGCCGTCGCTCGAAAACGCCAGGGGGGCCGGATGGCTGCCTCCGGTCATGACCCGGGTCCGCGACTCGAGCGACGGGACCAGGTGGTGGTCGGCGTCGGTGGTCAACCTCGCCAGGCAGACCGACCAGTCCGATCCCCCCTCGGCCTGACGGGTGTAGGCCAGGCCCAGCGAACCGTCGGGCAAAGCCGCGACGGTGGGAGAACGCTCGTCGGATCGCTCGGCCACGGTCTTGCCTAGGTCGTGGTCGACCAAGGGGCCGGCTTCGATGATCTGGGTTCCCGAATGGTTGAGCTTGAGCCACCAGAGCTGCGTCCGCGAGAACCGACGGGCGCCATCGGCCCCAACCTCCTGGACGCGGATCGAGACCACGAGCCGACCGCCCATCCGAGCGTCTCCGGGCCAGGCCGCCTCGCAGATCAGGACGTCGCCCCCCTCCGGCTTGGGAGCGTTCCAGGTCAAAGGCACCGGTTCGGAGTCGAACGGTTCGAGCGGCTCGCCCGGAGCACTCGTCGGGCTGTCCGACTCGAACGCATAGTGGTAGAGCTTGCCGTCCCCCGCCGCGAACAGGACCCTGGCCCGAGTGCCGGGAAACCAGCAAGGCGGGCTGATCGGGTACATCTCCGAGGAGATCTGGTTCAAGATCCGACCGTCGGGGAACGAGAACCGGGCCAGGCCGAACTCGTGGCTGACCGTGTTCGGCCCCTGGAGCGTCCGGTTCGACCATCGCCCCACCGCCTGGTGATGGCCGGTCTCGTCGACCCAGGGGGAGCAGCTCGCGACTTCCAGGACGTCATCGGCGACGACCGACGAGAGCGTCATCCCGCCGGTCTCCGAGTCGATCCAGCGCGGATTGCGGTCCTGAACATTGAGAAAATAGTCGTTGATATTGTAATGCGTCACCGGGCGAGGGAACCGCTTGACGACTTTGGGCGGGTCGAGGCGGGAAACACCGACGGCCAGGATGGTGCAGCCCACCGCCATGAGGACCGCGAGGCGAAGCATCGAGCCGAATGAAAAGGTCATCACGAACATCCTTGGGAAAAACTCGCTCCGCTTCGATCACTCCAAAACCCTTTGCATCACATCATGGATGTAACCCCGGGGCTGACGCGGGGTTCCGCGTCTCGCGCAGGCCGGTCGAAGATGAGGTTGAGAGTGAGCGGTGGGTCGGAGTCGAAAAAGGCTCGATGAAATTAGGTGGGGTAGGTCACGACCAGGGGCGGGTTGCGAGGGTGGGTTGCAACGCTTGGCGGGCTTCTGGGGTTGGAGCACGTCCGCTAGCCAGGGGGACGTGGCGAGATGCCGCCTGGGCACCGCTTTTGAAGTCGCTCGGGGAGGACGACACGACTTTGCTTCAATGTCATTTCTAGGCGAATCGAGGGGCAAAGGAAACACCGAAATCCAACAAAATCCTGGCCAACTCGATCAATTTCAGCGTCGATTTTCGGAAGGTGGTCCAGAAAAAGGGTTTTGGTCACGTAACCGAATGTCGATCGAGGACCACGCGACGTCGCTTTTTCCAAGAGCAGCCGGAATCCGGTCGCCTCCGAGCGAGTCGCCCAGGGATCGGCGCGCTTGAACCGGCAGGCTTCGGGGCCTTACAATACTCCGGCTTCGGTTTTGGCCCGGAGGTTCGGCGGCTGGCGGAATTTTCTCCACCGCATCCCAGCAATAGGTACGGATGACGCGATGTCGAATGCCGGCGACCGGATCTCTCAACTGCTCGACGAATTCCGCCACTCCCGCGACCAGATGGTCACCGAGCTGAGCAAGGTGGTGATCGGTCAGAACGAGGTGATCGAGCAGATCCTGGCCGCCATCTTCACCCGGGGGCACGTCTTGCTCGTCGGCGTGCCGGGCCTGGCGAAGACCTTGATGGTCAGCTCGCTGGCGAAGATCCTCGACGTTCCGTTCAAGCGGATCCAGTTCACCCCCGACCTGATGCCCTCGGACATCACCGGGACCAACGTCCTCGAAGAACCCGAAGCGGGCCGACGAGCGTTCCGGTTCGTCCCCGGGCCGATCTTCACCAGCATCCTCCTGGCCGACGAGATCAACCGGACCCCGCCCAAGACCCAGGCCGCGCTCTTGCAAGCCATGCAAGAGCGCGAGGTCACCGTCGGCCAGGAGACCTTGAACCTCCCCGACCCGTTCTTCGTGATCGCCACCCAGAACCCGATCGAGCAGGAAGGGACCTACCCGCTCCCCGAAGCCCAGCTCGACCGGTTCATGTTCGACATTCGGGTCGGCTACCCGAGCTACGACGAGGAAAAGAAGATCCTCTCGGCGACGACCAAGGGAGATTCCGCCGACCTCAAGAAGATCCTCTCGGCCAAGGCGATCGTCAACCTCCAGAAGCTGGTGACGTCGGTCCCGATCTCGGATTACGCCGTCGAATACGTCACCCGGCTGGTCCGGGCCACCCGCCCCGCCGACGACAAGACGCCCAAGTTCGTCAAGGAACTGGTCGACTACGGCGCGGGGCCTCGCGCCGGGCAAAACCTGATCTTGGGCGGCAAGGCGATGGCGGCGATGGACGGCCGGTTCAGCGTCTCGATCGACGACATCCGCAAGGTCGCCGTCCCCGTCCTCCGCCACCGGATCAGCACCAACTTCCAGGCCCAGGCCGAAGGACAATCGACCGAAAGCCTGATCAAACGGCTGATCTCCGAGATCAAAGAGCCGGACATCCCCAAGTATGCCCGGACGTGACCGTTCACAACTCGCCGACATCGAGCCTTTGCCTGGACACTAAGCCCACGAGACTCGTCACCCCCATTAGCGTCGTGGGCTTACAAGACGTTCAGGAGGGGAGTGATGCAGCCGGTGACGCCTCGGGACTTCTTGCAAGTGGCCCTGCAGCGGCTCACCGCCGCCGAAGAGATCATGGAAAAGTTGGAGCTTACCCTGGAGGCACAATACATCGGCGGCTATTCGGTCGAATGCTCTCTCAAGGCTCTTGTTCTAGAGAAGACACCGATTGTAGAACGGATTAACATGCACCATATTTTGACTCACGGTGCGGCCTCTCATCAAGCCGAAAAGCTGCTCGGCAAGCTGAGACATCGGCGGACCCATCTCACGGATGAGCTTGCCCGAAGGATGCGTCGATTCGATTGGAATACCAGTCTCCGATACGAGACGGGGCGAAAAGATACAGGCGAGACGAACGGTTTGCTTCGAACCGCGCGGGTGCTCTACAAATGGGTCGAGGAGCAGATATCATGACCACAATGACGACGCCTCCTTGGGAAGCCAAGCGGACGGAGGAAACTCGAATGGTCGAGAATTTCCTCAAACATGAGGGTCAGTTTGACAAAGTCGACTCCTACCGCTACAACTCCGCGTCCATTCGCATCCGAGTTGTTGATCCCCGATTCGAGGGATTGTCGCGTGAAAAACGAGACGCCATGGTCGAGGAATACCTTGACAAGCTCCCTCCCGAAACCCAGAGGGACATCGTGACACTTTTTACATCCTCACCTTCCGACCTCGAAAGGATGCCAACTTCCTTCAAGGACTACATGTTCAGCGTCGAGTTCGATGATCAATCGCCATCGATGCTTTGAGATTCCACGAGACGTCCAAAGTTTGGTCCAACCGCTTGAGTAAGTCCTTTAGCCGGAGTCGATCGCCTTGGCCACGCCCGCCGAGAAGTACCTCAAGCCCGAAGTCATCCGCCAGGTGGCCCGGCTCGACCTCCGCGCCAAGTTCATCGTCGAGGGGTTCATCTCGGGGTTGCATGCCAGCCCGTTCCAGGGGTTCTCGGTCGAGTTCTCCGAGCACCGGAAATATTCGGCGGGCGACAACATCTCGGAGATCGACTGGGCGGTCTATGCCAAGACCGACCGGTTCTACGTCAAGAAGTTCCAGGCGGAAACCAACCTGACCGGGTATCTCGTCATGGACCTCTCGGGGTCGATGGGATACACCTACCGCCAGGACCTCACGAAGTTCGAGTATGGGGTCAGTTTGGCCGCGGCGCTCGGTTATTTGATGATCCACCAGCAGGACCCGGTCGGCCTGATCGCGTTCGACCGCCAGATCGTCCAGAGCTTGAAGCCCAAGAGCAAACGGACCCAACTGGGCAACATCCTCTCGCTCCTGGCGGGGCTGGCCCCTTCGGGCGAGACCGAGATCGCCAAGAGCCTGCACCAAGTCGCGGGGATGGTCCGGCACCGGTCGTTGATCATGATCTTCAGCGACTTGCTTGGTGAGGCCGGGCCGATCTACAAGGCGCTCCACCGGCTCAGGCATGCCGGGCACGACGTGATCCTTTTCCACATCCTCGACGAAGCCGAGGCGATGTTCCCGTTCGAGGGGATGGTCGAGCTCGAAGACAACGAGACCCGCGAGATGATCGAGATCGACGCCGACGCGATCAAGGCGGACTATCTGGAGGAGGTCGCGTCGTTCCAGGGGGGGTATCGCAAGGAGTGCATGGGTGCCCGGATCGACTACGTCCCGATCCACACCGGGATGCCGTTCGACAAAGCCCTGATGGGCTATTTGCACAGTCGCCAAGGGCGCTGATATCCTGGAAGTTCGATGAGCGGACGGATCGGTCGAGGCGGTTTGGATTCCTTGGCAGGCAAAGGCTAGTCAAATCTCATGGATATCACGCTGCTGCACGCGGGGTTGGCGGCGGGCGCTGCGCTCGCGGCGTTGCCGGTGATCCTGCACCTGTTCATGAAGCAGAAGCCCAAGCACATCATCTTCCCCGCGCTCCGGCTGATCCGCGAACGGCAGAAGCGGGCCAAGAAGCAGCTCAAGATCAAGAACTGGCTGCTCCTGGCGGCCCGGATGCTCTTGTTGATCTTGATGGCCCTGGCCCTGGCGCAGCCGACCTTGAACTCGGAATCGTCGCTCGGGACCGGCGAGGTCCCCACCGCGCTCGCCCTCGTGTTCGACACCAGCCTGTCGATGGAATACACCGAGCGCGGCAAGGACCGACTGGCTGAGGCCAAGGTCCGGGCCGGCGAGATCCTCAAGAAGTCGACCGACGACAGCGAGGTCTACGTCATCGACTCGGCCGACCCGGTCAAGCCGCTCGCCATGAACCCCGCCTCGGCGCTCAAGCGGATCGAAGGCTTGACGCTCCGGGCGGCGAACCGGCCGCTCAACGCCTCGCTCGTCCAGGCCAACCAGACCGTCGCCGCCAGCAAGCTCGCCCGCCGGGAAGTCTACGTCCTGACCGACCTGACCGCGTCGTCCTGGGAATTGACCTCGACGCGGACCACCGAGGTCTTGAACAAGATCCGCGACTCGAAGACGGTCGTGAAGACCTACATCCTCCGGCTGACCCCCAAAGAGGTCAAAGACGTCGCCGTGGTCGCGGCCGAACCATCGAGCCTGACCCCGAGCGAAGGGGAGCCGGTCGAGGTCCAGGCGACGATCCGGTCGACCGGGCCGAAGACCACCCGAGTCGTCGAGTTTTACCTCGACGGCGAGAAGAACAAGAAGGACCAAAAGATCATCGAGCTTCCCGCCAACGGCGAGCAGGTCATCACGTTCTCGACCTCGAACAAGCTCGAACCGGGGCTGCACCAGGGGATGGTCAAGCTTGGGAGCGGCGGGACCGACGGGATGACCTTCGACGACGTTCGATACTTCACGTTCACTTCGCAGCCTTCGACCAAGGTCCTGGTCGTCGCCGACCCCAACGGCGACCTCAACGACGGCGACTTCGTCGCCCGGGCGCTCGCCCCCGACGCTTCGGGCGGGACCGACCCGGCCTCCGGGGGCGGTTCGGCGCCCGTCTCGGCGTTTCGGGTCGATCGCCAGACCCGCAAGCAGTTCGGCGAGCGGTCGGCGGACTCGCTCAAGGATTACGCCTGCGTCTTCCTGCTCAACATCAATCGCCTGACCCCGGCCGATTGGGGCCGGCTCCGGTCTTACGTCAACTCCGGGGGCGGCCTGGTCGTCGCGCCCGGCGAGAAGGCGGACCCGGCCAACTACGGCACCGATGCCGCCGCGCTCGTCTTGCCCGCCAAGCTCGACGGGGTCCCGACGACGAAGGATACCTCGTTCGGCAAGGCCGAGTTCAACCACCCGCTGTTCTCCAAGTACCCGAAGCTGCTCGACCCCGCATTGACCGAAAACCCGGTGTACCACCACTGGCTGGTCAAGCCGATCGAGTCGCCTCGGACCTTGCTCCGATACGCCGACGGGACCCCCGCGCTCCTGGAACGGATCTTCAAGGGGCCTCGGACCGGCCGGGTCTTGATGTGGACGACGCCCCTCTTCCGTCGGGTTTCTCGGAACGAAGCGGGGGCCTGGAACGAATTCCCCGCGTCCTGGGCGTTCCTGAGCCTGATGCTCGAAACCGTCCCCTACATGGCGGGCATGGCCGGCGAGAAGCTCAACTACGAGGCCGGCCAGGACGCCATCCTCAACATCGACCCCGCGCACCGGGCGCCGAACTACGCGGTGCAGGGGCCTGACCCCAAGCTGACCGAGCGGTTGTCGGTCTCGCCCACGGCGGACACCTTGGTCGTCGCCTCGCCGCAAAAAGAAGGACAATGGAAGGTCGAGGGGCAGGCGGCCGACGGGTCGAAGCGGCGGCTGGGCTTCAGCCTGAACGCGCCTTCGACCGAGGCGCAGGTCGTCGCGCTCAAGCCGGGCGACCTCGACGGCCTGTTCGGCGCCAAGGACCGTTATCAGGTGGCCGACGACCCGGCGAGCCTGGAGCGGGCGCAGAGCAAGGGGCGGTACGGCACCGAGTTGTTCCCCTGGCTGATGTTCCTGATCCTGGGGTTGGTCACGGCGGAAAACCTCCTGGCCAACAAGTTCCACCGCGACTCGGCCCCTCGCCCCGTTTGATGAGACCTCCACCATGCACCTCAGCTTCAAACCGATCGGCCCCTGGCCCATCGTCGCCCTGGCGGCCCTGGCCGTGATGGCGCTCACGATCTGGGCGTACCGCCAGAAGTTCCGGGGGACCTCGGGGCGCTGGCGGTGGCTGGCACTGGGCCTGAGGCTTGCGGCGGTCCTGCTTTGCCTGCTCGCGGCGCTCCGGCCTTCGCTCCTGATCGACGAGAAGAAGAAGCAAGACAGCGCGGTCTTGTTCCTGATCGATTCGAGCGGGAGCATGAAGTTCACCGACGAGGTCGGCGGCCAGTCGCGCTGGGGCGTCGCCCAGAAGGCCCTGGCGGAAGGGCAGAAGCAGATCGACGGCAAGTCGAAGCAACTGGTCCAGAAGACGTTCCGGTTCGACAACGAACTGCACGACTACAAGGCCGACGACGCCAAGGAACCCGACGGCCGCGAGTCGGCCCTGGGGACGGTCCTCCTCAAGGCCGTCAAGGACTCGCAGGGGACCCGGGTCGCGTCGATCATCCTGATCTCCGACGGCGCATCCAACGGGGGGACCTCGCCGTTAGCCGCCGCCCAGCAGCTTCGGGCGCAACAAATCCCGGTCTTGACCGTCGGCGTCGGCTCGGCGGACGCGGGGAAGAATTCGAGCGACCTCGCGGCCCGGGACCTGATCGCCGGCCCCACCGTCTTCGTCAAGAACCGCCCCGAGATCCGAGGGGTGATCGGCGTCCGGGGGTTCGGGAACAAGTCGGTCGAGGTGGAACTCCTGGTCGAAGGCGACCCGAAGCCGGTCGACACCCAGACGATCAAGGTCCCCGAAGGGGCCGAGGTCGTGCCCGTGACCGGACTCAAGTACGTCCCCGAGACTCCGGGCGAAAAGCGGTTGACGCTGAGAGTCAAGCCGCAGCCGGGCGAGTTGGTCGCGTCGAACAACGAGGTCAGCACCTACCTCGACGTCCTCAAAGGGGGACTCAAGGTCCTCTACGTCCAGGGGCCTGACTTCTCGTTCGAGCCTAAGTTCCTGATCCGAGGGATCGACCCCGCCCGCGAGATCAACACCGAGCTTAAAGTGATCCGCGAACCGGCCCGAGGGGACAAGGGGATGCTCGAAGACGCCGAGTTCGCCCCCGGCCAGTACGACGTCTACATCCTCGGAGGGGTCCCGGCCGACCACTTCACCCGCCCCCAGATCGGCCTGCTGGCTCGGGCGGTCAAGCAGGGGGCCGGGTTGATCATGCTCGGGGGTCGTTCGAGCTTCGGCGCGGGGGGTTGGGGGAGGACGGAACTCGACGACGTCTTGCCGTCGCACGTCAGCTCCTCCGACGGCGAGGTCAACTCCGACGACCAAGGGATCAAAGTCGTCCCCACCACCAACGGGCTGGACAGCTACATCCTCAAGCTCGGCTCGACCCCCGAGGAGTCCGCGAAGGTTTGGGCGAAGCTAGCCCCGATCACCGGCTATAACCGCCTGGGACGGCCCAACCCCCTGGCCTTCGTCCTGGCGCAAGCGGGGCGAGACCCGGTGATGATCGGGATGGACGACGTCGGCAAGGGGCGGAGCCTGGAGTTTGGCGGCGAAACCTGGTCGTGGGCGCGGACCGAGAGAGAGGCCCACGCCCGGTTCTGGCGTCAGGTCGTCTTGTGGCTCGCCCGCCGCGAGAACAAAGGGGAAGACCAGGTCAAGATCAAGCTCGACGCGCGCCGGGTCGCCGTCGGCCAGAAGCTCGACCTCACGGCCTCGGCCCGAGACGCCAAGAACGAGCCGATCACCGAGGCGCAGTTCGACGCGACCTTCACCCGCCTCACCGCCAAGGGGAAGCCCGAGGGCAAGGCCGAGCCGATCCCGCTCTTCCCCCAGGGGGAAGAGGTCAAGGGGCCGATCTTCGCCAACGTCGCGCCGGGGGAATACGAGGTCGTCGTCAAAGGGAAGCGGGGCGGACGGGAGTTCGCCGGCGCCAACGCCCGGTTCATGGTCTACCAGGACGACCGGGAACTCGAAAACCCCGCCGCCGACCCCGCCTTGCTCCGCCAGATCGCCGAGATCACGGGAGGGGCGTCGCTCCAGTCCGAGGAACTGGCCAAATACCTGAAAACCCTCGGCCCCGAAGCCGCCGACTACATCCAGCAAGTCGACCGGAGGTTGTGGGACAACTGGCCCTTCTTCCTGATCTTCACCGCCCTGTTGACCGCCGAGTGGGCGTTACGCAAGTCGAAGGGATGGGTTTAAATCGGGTCTCGATCGCAAATCGCAGGATTGCAAATCGTACAGTAATCCATTGATTAATTGATCTTCCTTTGCAATCTGCAATTTGTGATCCCCAATTCTTGCCGGCACGAACATCAGCGTTTCTTCGGGAACGTGGCCAGGACCACCTTGGCGACCGAATCTCCCACGGTCGCCCCCGCCTGGGTGTCGAACCGGAAGTTGACCCCGCCGTAGATCCGGCTGTTGCCGTCTTCAAGCCCGGCGGCGGCGAAGCCGGCGAAGGTCCTGGGGGGCTGGGTGGTGATCGTGTTGGTGGTCGTCGTGAACCGGCCCGGCTTGCCGAAGGTCGAGGACAGGATATCGCTCGCCGACGCGCCGAAGGCGGCGTGGTCGGAGACGTAGGACGAGGTGAGCGGGGTGGTCAAGAGGGGTTGCCAGGTGGGGTCGGTGGTCTCGATGGCCGTGATCGGGTGGACCGAGGCGTAGGCGACCTTGGCGTCGAACGACGCGATCGCCGAGTCGGCCAGGGCGAGGTCGAGTTGGGCGAAGGCTCGGGCGTCGGTCAGGAGCGAGTCGCGGCGGGCATTCGAGATGTCCTCGGCGATCGCGTTCCAGTGGCCGGCGTCGGTCGGGGTTCCCACCGGGTCGTCCCAGAACAGCGCGGCGGCGGTCTGGTCGGCCGTCCGGGCGGTGCTGTTGGATCGGCCGAGCCGGGTCACCTCGGCGAGCGCCTGGTCGAAGGCGGTCGTCCCGACGGTCGGCGGCGGGGCGGGCCGGAACTCGGATGCGCTCGTGATGACGAACGGCTTGACCAGGCTCCAGTTCGGGTTCGCGGTGACTCCGAAGGGGGTGTTGATCGTCGACCCGTCGTTGGCCCTGGCGGCGACGGTTTGCTGGGCCACGTCCTGGCCCAGGGCCGCGCCGTCCTTGACGGAGGCGTCGTTGGGCAGGCCGGACGTCGCCGCCGAGAACGCGGCCCAGAACGCCGAAGCCTGGGCCGGGAATAGCAAAGCCAGGGCCGACTCTCCGGCGGCGTTGGCGGCCTCTTCGGGCGAGGCCCCCGGCTTGGCGGCCGCGTGGACGGCGAAGGCGGAGTTGGGGTTGGTGGCGGCGGCCACGGCGTCGTACTGCGCCGAGTGGAGGATGGCGAGGTCGCGCGAGGCTTCCTCGGCGGTCAGATTGGCATTCCGAATGGCCCGGAGGGCGATGGCGTCCCAGGCGACGATCGGGTTGGCGCTGGTGACCTGGACCGAGGCGATGTTGGAGTAATCCTCGGCGGTGGTCTCGGAGAACGTCCGGATCAGGGTCGCCCTGTTCGAAGGGACCGTGGCCGCGAACGCATAGTAGCCCGAGCTATCCGCCCGCGCGACATTGTTGAAGTAGCCGAGCGGGCCATACGCCAGCCAGACCGTCGAGAACGGCGGCGCGATCCCCTGGATCAAGACCGTGGGGTTGAAGACCACGCCGGTCGCGCCCGGGTCGCTCGTCGGGGCGATCCCCACCGAGATGTTGTATGGGGGGAACGTGACGTTCGGCGGCTGCTTGAGGATCTTGAGCTGCTGGGCGTTGGTCGCGTTCGTCGTGCTCGTCGAGGAATACGTCGGGAACAGGCCCGCGAAGAACGACGACAGCGACATGAGGCGCCGACCTTCGAGCGACTCGACCCCGAGGTGCTGCCGACGCCGGGTTGGGCGGTCGGCGGTCGAGGCGGCCAAGGTTCGGGTCGCCCGCCGGCGGTTCCGAAGGAGGTCGAGCGTCCAATTCATCGAATCCTCGCCCGAACCAGTTCTCGAAGGGTCGGCCTCGACGTCGATGGAGTAGCGGCACCCCACCGGCGTCGACGATCCCGCGAGCGATCGTATGTCTTCTCAGGATCGTATCGGTTGGCGCGATTGTTCGACTTGAGCCTAACTGCTCGCCGATCGGTAAGATTTCAAGGCGTACCGAAAAAACCTCCGGCTGACCACGAGCAAGACCACGGTGGCGAACACCGTGTACGCCACCATCGACGGGTCCAGCGTGCGGACCATCACGTCGGCCGGGACGTTGGCGACCAGCAGGATCGGCAGGATGAACGTGAAGATGAACCCGAGCGGCTCGGCCTTCGACCCCAGGAAAATCTCCTTGGGGTAGCGTGCCAGGCTCGAAAACAGCCACCACATCTCCATCAAGCTCTGGTTTCGGACCAGCCAGACCGACGTCGCCGTCAGCATCAGCATGAACGAGTAGGCGATCGCGGTCCCGCACCCGAACGTCGCCACGAACGCCAAGAGTCGGACCGGGTCGAACTCCCAGTGCATCCGGGCCAGGGCGATCAGCATGACGACCCCTCCCATCAGGACGTTGGTGCCGACCGCCCAGTCGACTCGCCGGCAACTGATCAAGAACTGCTCGTCGACCGGCTTGAGCAGCAAGAAGTCGAGGTCGCCGGTCCGGACCAGCTCGGCGAACTCGTTGCAGTTTTCGAGGAACAGCGTCTCGATCAGCCCGTTCAAGGCGAAGAAGCTGCCGACGAAGAAGAGGTATTGGTTCTCCGACCAACCGGCGATCGACTTGGTCTTGGCGAAGACGGCGGCGTAGAAGGCGATCATGATCCCCAGCCAGATCACCTCGACCGAGACCTTGACCAGGAAGTTGCCCCGGAGCGACAGCTCGCGGGCCAAGGTGTAGCGGCCCAGGCTGCCGAGCAACCGGCCGTAATGCGCGACGAGATTCATGGGATCGATCAGCCTCCGTAAGCGCCGTAACGTCGCAAGCCGAGCCGGTAGAGGCCGCGGGCCAAGACCACGAAGAACATCGCCCAGGCCAGCTCGCCCAGAAGCCCCCAGACCAGGTCGGCCCCCCGGACTTTGCCGAGGAAGACCACCGCCGGGAAATAGGCCATGTATTGGAACGGCAAGGCTTTGAGGATGGTCGACCAGGGGGAGGGCAGGAAGTCGAGCGGGAGCATCTGCCCCGAGATGAAGAAGTTCATCGTCATCACGATATAGAGGACCGAGGTCACTTCGAGGAACCAGAAGCCGACCATCCCGACGCAGACCTCGAAGAAGAAGCCGACGCAGAACGCCAGGATCAGCGAGACGCCGTAAGCGAGCAGGGTCGTCGCGTCGGGGAACGAGTGGAAGAAGCCGCGACACAAGAAGAAGAGCAAGCCGTAAGGCAAGGCCGAGGTGACGATGTAGGCCGCCTTGTGCGCCATCCGGTAGGACAGAAGGTAGGCGATCAGGTCGATCGGCTGGATGAGGTACTTCTTCAAGGTCCCTTCGCGAATATCGCGGGCGATCCCGCCGGCGAGGTTGGGCATGCTCGAAAACATCCGGCTGATGTTGACCAGCAAGAGGTAGCAGATCATCTCGTCGTAGTTCAGCCCGGCCAGCTTCGACTGCCCCGACCCGGCGTAGATCGCCCTCCAAAGCAAGATCGTGGTGATCATCGGCAGGAACCGGAGCAGGGTCCCGAGCAAGAAGTCGGCGCGGTAGGTCATCCGCTCGACCAGCGAGGCCCGGAAGATCTTGGAATACTTCCGGATGACCGAGAAGAAGCCGCGAGGCTGAGTCGGAACGAAAATCGGTCTAATCGAGGGCTCGTCGAGCGCCTCGGGCGAGCGGTCAAGCAGCGTCATGCGTCGCGACTCCTTCCTCGAAGACCCGGGCGATGGTTTGCTCGAGCGGCGGGTCGGTCACGCTCACGTCGTCGACGGCGTGGCCATCGAGGATCGCGGCCAGGACTTCGGCCACTTGGGCGCGATCCACCTTCAACTCGACCGTCGGCCCCTCGACCCGGACGACCTCGCCGAACCGCCCCATGTTCTCGGGGACGCCCCCGGCGAACTGGAGCCGGACGAGCTTGGCTCGACCAAATCGGTCAGTAATCCCACTCAGAGGACCATCGAATACCAACGACCCCTTGGTGATGACCAAAACCCGGTCGCAAAGCGCCTCCACGTCCCTCATATAGTGGCTAGTCAGGAGCATCGTCACCCCTCGACGCTCGTGGTAGTCCTTCAAGCACTTCTGGATCGCCACCTGCGCCACCACGTCGAGGCCGATCGTCGGCTCGTCCAGGAGGAGCAACCGGGGTTGGTGGAGCAGGGCGGCGATCAACTCCATCTTCATCCGCTCGCCCAAGGACAACTCGCGGACGGCCTGCCGCGTCAGCTTCTCGACGCCGAGGAGTTCGGTCAACTCGCCCAGCGTCTTCTTGAAGTCGGCGAGCGGGAGGGAATAAATCTCGCGGTGGAGTTGGAAGCTGTCGGCGGCGGGGAGGTCCCACCACAACTGGTTCTTCTGCCCCATCACCAAGGCGAACTGGCGGCGGAACAGGTCGTCGCGTTTCGACGGGACGAACCCGAGCACCGAGGCCGAGCCGGAGGTCGGGTAGATCAGGCCGGAGAGCATCTTGAGCGTCGTCGTCTTCCCGGCGCCGTTGGGGCCGAGGAAGGCGACCATCTCGCCCGGCTCGATCGCGAAGCTGACGTGGCCGACGGCCTGGACTTCCTTGTATTCGCGGCGGACCAGCCCTCGGAGGGCACCCGCGAATCCATCCTGCTTCTGGAACACGCGGTACGTCTTGGTCAGACCGTCCGCCTCGATGATCGGCATGGGGCGTCCGCTCGGGTTTTCTGAGGGTAAGACTCTGCCGCCCATTATAGCGAGGAGGGCCAGTCGACATCTGGTCGAGCGACCCGATCCGGCCCGAGGATCGGCCGCACGCTCGAGTCATTCGGCTTCCAGGAATTCCATGCATGGCAGATTGCAGATTGCAAAGCATTGCCCTGGCTGGATTTCCCTTCGCAATCCGCAATTTGCGATCTGTAATCAATCCCGGGGATCGGTATCAAATCGGATGATTGCGGGTCATCCGGCGCGTGGCGTAGGCGATCAGGGCGATCAGGCTGATCCCCGCGCCTCCGATCACCCAACCGGGGAGGCCCGTCTCGTCGGTCCCCAGGACGATGTGGTCGAGGTTGAGCCGGAACGCATACAGGACCACGAAGAAAACGTGGACCGCGATGAACGCGACGTAGCCGACGATCGTCAGGTAATGGATCGACCGCGCCGCCTGGCGATTGCCGAACAACCGCGACAGGCGGGAGAAGCGATCACCGCCCTCGGGCGAGATCGCCAGGCCCGTCAAGATCATCAAGGGGACGAACCCGAACATGGCGATGGAATAGGACAAAAGCTGGAGCGAGTTGTAGCGATAGAACCCGTCGGGGTCGAGCGGCAGGTGGAAGGTCGAATACTGGACGAAGACCCGGAAGGCTTCGGGGACCACCCGCCACGACATGGGCACGAGGTGTTGCCCTCGCCCGGTCAGGACGACGAGGGCTAGGTCGACGAAGCTCGCCAAGGCCCAGCCCGTCGCCAGCAAGGCGTGCCGATGGCGGATCGGACCTTCTTCGTCGCGCACCTCGGTCGATCCCGTCGAGTCATCCGCCGGGGGATCGAGGCGGAACCATTCGGTCCCCGGCGTGGCCGGCTCGGACCAGTAGAGTCGGGGATGCCGCTGGAAGATCCTCCAGCCGGTTCGCGTCAAAAGGACGAAAAGCAAGAGGTTCAGGTAATGCCAGCCCCGGAGCCAGGCCGGGAAGTCGTGCGGGCCTCGCGGGTCGGCGGGGTCGGCGTTGCCCGAGGTCGTCGGCAAACCGAACAGGAGGTAATCCACCCAGGCTAGGGTCGGAGGGGCGAAGATCACCATCAGGAAGACGACCAACTCGGGGCGTCGGAGCCAGAAGC
>JAABUX010000107.1_pt1 | contig 142769 bp, 117 predicted proteins | sample 5561851 | NCBI WGS metagenome assembly JAABUX01 (sample SAMN10711883, study PRJNA513361) | rock metagenome | isolation source: Antarctica rocks | place: Antarctica: Victoria Land, Richard Nunatak red sandstone | collected 2016-01-03
AGCACGGTCTCCGACGACACCGGCGACTTGCCATTGGTGCTGGTCATCATGGTCTGTTCTCCGTTGCCCCGCTTCGAGCTTACCGGCTTGCAGTCGGTGGCCTCAGATCATGTTGACAGATGGGGCATCGCTCCCTCGCTGGCGAGTCGTAAACCAAACAGTCTTTCTAGTTCATGATGGCCCTTGGGCGTCACGAACAGCGAGCGATCCTTCGAATGACGTTGAACCCAGTGCCCCGTCACAAAATGTTCGAGCACTGCAGCGCCGAGGCTTCCGGCAAGGTGATGCCGGCGCTCAGTCCAGTCCATGCATACGCGGGTAAGAACTCGCCGCTTTGCGTGCAACGCAGCAACATTTATCCCGAGTTCAGTCAAGAGCTGCTCCCCGGCGATGGTTAGTGTAAATGCTGTCGTCGCTGGGTCCATAGCGATTACGTCGCGACGTAACAAGGCGTCGGTAAGCAGAACACCCAAGCGCCCCGCAAGGTGGTCGTAACAGGAGCGCGCTTCGCGTAAGCGAGTCATCATGTTGTGCTGGCTCAGGGAGACAATAGTGCCTACGGGGGCAATCGAGGCCAGTGTCTCGATTGCATAGGCGACTTCGTCCGAGGCTAAACGGAACAGCCGCAGCCGCCCAACCGTTCGGACGGATAAAAGGCCGCCATGGACCAGCTTGCTGAAATGCGAGCTCGCCGACTGTGGCGAGCACTGGCCACGAGCGGCCAGTTCGGAGGCTGACATTTCTCGCCCGTCGAGCAGCGCGAACAGCATCCTAGCGCGGCTTTGATTGCCGATGAGAGCCGCAATCCTAGCAAGAGCCGGGTACATTAGCATATTCTAACACGGCAACACTTCACCCCAGAATGAAGTGTTGCGCAGCGGGAATCGATTGCCCGCGAGAAGCCGTATCGCTTCTCAGGGCCGCGATCCAGAGCAATCCCTAAGCGGGTCGTCCTTGAGAAAGCGGTTCTCAATTCACTGTGCGTGCGACGTTTCTGACGGGTTGCTAAGGTGATCCTGGACGTCGATCGTGATCGTGCCGTCGGTCGACACCGCTCATGGAGAGCGTCGCGGACTACCTCGGGCTTCGATCAGTCGTGCGCGTGGATGGGCCGCGTGAAACGCTCCCCGCTGGCCGTGGTCGTGGGCGAGGACCAGTCCTATGGCAATCCGGCTGCGCGGCCTTCGCGTGCAAGTCCATCGTACGCCGAGCGTAATTGCGACGCCATTGCCGTCTGGGATTCGGTCGGCGCCTGGAAGGACGAGCCGCCGACGCGCCCTACGAGATCGAGCAGCCGTTCGCGAATCTGCGCCGTCGTACGGAGGTCTTCGATGTTCCGTGGGTCGACCGTCAGTCGCGCCTTAAAGGCGCGCAGCGTCGCCAGCGTCGGCGCATCGGCGTGCTTCATTTTTCGATCGATGGCGTTGAGCATCGTATCGACGCCGCCGATTTCATCGTTGATCTGACGCAGAATTTCGTAGCGTGCCGTCGCTTCCGCAAGCGACGGCGTACCACGCGGATCGAGCTTTACCGCAACCGGCGTATCATAGGCGGTTCCGTCGACCTCGAGATGCAGTGTGTACGTTCCCGGGACGACTTCGGCTCCGGTTTTCGGTCCCTTGTTCTGTTCGAACGTTGCGAGCCACCGCGGCGGCCCGTCTTCGGCGAGATCCCACGACAAGCGGTTCATCCCGGCATGACGAGTCAACGCTTTTCCGGCAAGATGCTTCACCGCTCGTCCGTCGTGGTCGAGCACCGTTAGCGCGATGCTCTTCGCCGGACGTGCGAGGTAATATGTGAACAGGGCGCCGGTACTACGATTTTTCCCGACGTAATCGCCATCGGGGACGCTGCCGTCAGTAAATTGGTTGATGGGCGCATACTGAAACATGCGATACGCGTCGGCAGGAGGAAAGGTGACGACGGCAGCCGCGCCGACCGAGTTCCATGCTTGCAACGGCCGTAGGTCGTCGAAGACCCAAATACCGCGGCCGTGCGCGGCCACGAGCAAGTCGTCGGTTTGTGGAACGATCTGCAAATCGTAGATGGCCGTAGCCGGCATGTTTGCGCGCAGCGGATGCCAATGCACGCCACGATCGAACGTCACGAATACGCCGCGACGGGAGCCCGCATAAAGCAACGCAGAATTTCTGGGGTCTTCGCGCACCGTGCGCACGAACAGGTCGGCCGGCAAGTCGCCTACGATCGAGCGCCACGTCGTACCGTAGTCGTTCGTGACGAAGAGATGCGGCCGGTCGTCGCCGCGCATATGGTCGTCGAACGCAACGTAAGCCGTGTCGGCTGAAAGGTGGCCGGGATCGATACCGTACGCACGGCCATAGTGTGGAAAGGCTGCGCTCGTAACGTCTTTCCACGTGACGCCGCCATCGCGGGAAAGCTGCACGAGGCCATCGTCCGTACCGATCCAGATAACGTTCGCGTCGATCTTCGACGGCGCGATGCGCAGGATCGTATCGTAATTTTCGGCGCCCGAGACGTCGTCGTCGATCGGACCGCCGGAGACTTGCTGGTGTTGCTTTTCGTTGCGCGTGAGGTCGCCGCTAATGGCTTTCCAGTGAACTCCGCGATCGAGCGTTTCAAATACGGCCTCGCCGCCTGCTAGGGCGCGGCCGTTCGCGGCTATGGCGAGCGGCGTATCCCAGTTGAAGCGGTGGGCGCGCGTGGCCAGTAAGCGCTCGTCGTTCTCGGAGCTCGGTGAGACGTCGTACGTTTGCTTCGTCCGCGCGTCGAACCGGTAGATCTGTCCCGGATCGTTATTGGTCGACGTCGTCCATACGCTGGCCTGATCGGTCGGGTCGGTCTCGGCATACATGCCGTCGCCCGGTCCGACGACGTACCAATCGCGATTCAGTACGCCTAGGCCGTTGTCCGCAGACGAGGGGCCGCACCACGAGCCGTTGTCCTGAAGGCCGGCGCAGACCCGATACGACGGCGTTTCCTCGTCGTACCCCACGTGATAGGGCTGCGCGAACGGCAACGCATACGGTTGCACCCAATGCGCGCCCCCGTCGTGCGAGAGAACCGCGCCTTCGTCGCTACCGGCAATCGCGCGCCGTCCGTCGGCGGACCACCAGACGAAATGATAGTCCCACCCGGCATTGGTCGCAATCTTGTGAAACGAACGGCCGCCGTTGGTCGAGAGCGATAAGATGAGCGACACGTTCATCAGCCGGTCGCGGTTGGCCGGATCGACGTAGATGCGACTAAAATAGAACGGCCGTGCGCCGACGTAGGCGTCGTGCGGCATGTGCTGCCAACGGCCGCCGCCGTCATCGGAGCGCCAGAGTTCGCCGTGCTTCGACTGCACGATGGCGTAGACGCGACCGCCGCGTGCGGCAGCGACGCCGATGCGTCCCGTCATGCCCGTCGCAAAGCCGCCACCCGCTACCTTGCGCCACGTTGCCCCGTCGTCGTCGGAGCGGAACAGACCGCCCTGCGGACCGCCGCTCGACATCGCCCAGGGATGACGGCGGAACTGCCACATACCGGCGAAGAGGGTCGATGGCCAGTCGGGCACCCGCACGAGGTCGGAAGCACCGCTCGAAGGGCCTAGATAGAGGACGCGCTTCCACGACGTGCCCCCGTCTCGCGTAAGGAAGACGCCGCGCATAGCGGCGTCGCGGTAGATGTGTCCGAGCACCGCGACGCTTACGATGCGCGGATCGCGCGGATCGATGGAGATGCGAGAAATCGTGCCGGCATCCGGAAGCCCCATGTGCGTCCACGTCTTGCCGCCGTTGCGCGAGTGCCAGACGCCGTCGCCTTCCTCGGCATCGTTGCGGGGATAGGCTTCGCCCGTTCCGACCCACACGTTGTTCGCGTCGCGCGCCGCAAGGGCGATGGCGCCGATCGCGGCTACAGGTTCGTTGTCGAAAGTCGCGCGCCACGATACGCCGCCGTCGACGCTCTTCCACACGCCGCCGTTCGCGCCGCCGGCATAATACGTGTTCGGATCGCTATCGCTGCCGGCTACGGCGGTCGTGCGGCCGCCGCTAATCGCCGGGCCGATGTCGCGATACTTCAGCGGGGCAAACGCATTTGATACGACGTCGGCTCCGGCAGCCGGTGGCTGCAGCCCGACTAGCGTGGCGGCCGTGAACGGTATGACGGAAATGACGAAACGACGGAGCTCAGCAAGCATTGTAATTGCTTCGGGCCTCCGCTAGGCGCTCCCGGTTACATCGTACGCGAAGGCGCGCGAGTGCCGAAGCGAATCGTGCGGCGGTCCGGCAAGAGCCGCGGCTCGCTCCTGCGTGCGGCGAGCCAAATACCCCGGGCGACCGTGGCGATCGCGATCCACGCCGGCATGCGCGCTACGTCGAATACGATCCGGTCGATCCGCGACAGTGCGAGGATATTATAACGCCAGTTAACTTCCGCCAGATCGTTCGGGTGTAACGGTGGCAAGACGATCTGGGCCGGAAACGGATCTCCGCTCGCGAGCGCGTAGTTTAGCCCGTACACGAAGGCCCCCGCAGCGAACGCACCGGCTACGGCGCGAGCCTGCGACGCGGCGAGGAAGTAGCGCATCAGTAAGCCGACTGCAACGGCGGCGACCAGGACGAAGATCGTACCCAGACCCAAGAACGACGTCCACGGAATGGCGATCGTAACGATCGCCGCTCCGGCGATCCGACGGGCCCGGCCCGCTAAGCGCGCATACGCGAGGAGCGCCGCCGGAAGAGCGGCCGGCATCTGAATCGTGTGAATGAAGGCGCCGCCGACGAGCACCAGCGCGGCCGGAGCGGCCACGATGAACGGGTCGAAAGGGTCGCGTAGTGCCAGCCGCCGTGATAGCGCCATTCCCAAGAACAACATCGTTAGATACGACGCCGTGCCGAGCGCGAGCGCCGTACCGTCGGAGGCCCCAGCCGAATGCAATAACGCCGTAAGGCTCAATTGGCGCGGGCTGGAGATTTCCGACAACGCGTGTGCGGGCAACACGTCGCGCACGTATTCCAGGCTCGTCCCCGCGCCGATCGCAAGCAGCGACACCACGGCTAGGGCGCAAGCGCACAACGCCGTCGTCGTGCGCGCGGCCGGAAAGCAAAGAAACAGCGCGAAGATCGGAGCCACGCCGACGTGCGGTTCGCATAACGAAAGTGCGATCGCTACCGCAGCGACGCGCGGCCGGCCGCTTCGAACGGCCAACATCGCAAGAACGAGGGAAGCCACCGCGACCGGAGCCACCTCGCCGAGGAAGAGCGCGCTGATTCCGTCGGTCGGCACGAAGACGAGCGCGAGTTGCGCGCGCGGCAATGCCGTCAACCGGTGCATGCCTTCGATCGTAATCAGTAACGACAGCAGTACGAGCAACGACCAGCAAACGGTCGCGCGAGCGTATGAGAGGCGCGACAGAACGGCGAAGGCTGCAAGATCGAAAGGCGGCAACGGTGCCGGAAGCGCGAGGTTGGGCGGAACGGCATGCAACGCGTGGCCCTTGGGGGATCGTTCGCACGTAGCGAGCGGTTCGGCGCGGTACGGGTCGGCTCCCGAACGAACCGCCGCACCGGCACAATAGAACGCGTTGAAATCGCGGGCGAGCGCTCCCGGGCGCGCGCCCGGAGAGAACCACCAAACGGCGGCTGAAGAAATCAACGCCGCGAAAATGGCCCGTTTCATATGATGCTCGTCGCGTCGGCGACGGCGTGGAACGCAGCGCCGATCGCAATCGTGTTAGTCCTTAGTGCCAAATAGCCGAGCGCGTACCCGAACACCGCTTGAACCGTCACGACCAAACACGATGCGACGAGTACGTCGCCGTTCGCCACGCGCAGGTCCGTCGGAAAGTGCCAGATTCCGAAGACGAGCGCTTGGACGAGCAGTGCCCAGCGGTCGCCGATCGTCAGCCGAATCCGCGACAAGAGCGCACCTCGAAACAAGAATTCTTCGCTCGCTCCGTTGGCGAAGACGTTACGCGACACGTCGCGAATCGCTTCTCCCGCACCGATCGTGCCCGTGGCGACGTCGTACGTAAGAAAACCGATCGCCGTGAGGATCCACACTGCCGCAATCCGGGAACGGTGCGCCCAAGTTCGTACCAAGAGATCGGCCGCCGAAAGCTTGCACAAGCGAAGTACGGCGAACGTCACGCAAGCTTCGATAGCAAACTGCCAGACGCCGTACTTCGATGCAACGCGAGCCCATAACGGACCACCTCGCCCGTCAAGATACGCATGGAGCACGACCGTAACGAAAATCGATAATGAAATCGCGGTAAGCTGAAGGGCAAAGCGCTTGCCGCGCTTAGGCGTTACCGGCTCGTTCGGCGTGGCTGCACGCGTCATTATCGCGAGCCCGACGAACATGATCGAATATTCGAGCGTTCGGTAAGCGTCGGCACGATGATGATGCGTAAAAACGACCGCCAGAGCGACGGAATACAGCCCCGCGAAGAGACAGACCGGGGCAGCCGTCATCAGATTGCGGCGTGTGGTGTGGTATCCGGTCAGCCCAGCAGATAGATCGATGGCCGGTTCCCCATGCAGCGTCTTCCGATAATCGGCGGCGCGGGGACGAGATTGAAGGAGAAGACTCTTCCGAGGCTACGTTTTGCGGGCTAGCCGCACGCGCGCCTGATCTCCGTCGTCGGGCAGGTCCTCGATGATGGTGGCAAAGGAGTCGGCAGCATTGCGCAGCGACTCGACGGCACGCGGCGTTTCTCCGCGTTCGAGCGCCGTCACGATGTCGAGCTGGTGAGCGACGGCCGGTCGAGCCCGGTCGACGTTTGCGAGCGCGTAGAACACGCGCTCGAGCCAGACGAAGCTCCGGCTGCACATGCGGCGCAGCTCTCCGTTACCCGCCGCCCGAATCACGCGATCGTGGAAGTCGCGAGAGGCCGCGATGGCCGCGCGCCGATCGTCGGCTTCGATCGCGCTCACCAAGCGGTCGTTATCGGCGCGGAGCTCGATGACGTCGGCCGGGGAAAGGTTGGGCACCCCGCGTTCGTATGCGGCCGACGACAGCAGCCGGAAGACCGAGTACATCTCGAGCGCGAAGCGCTTCGACAACGGCGCGATGCGCTTGGGCCGGTTCGGCGGCATGTCGATAAGGCGTTCGAGCGAGAGTTGTGACAGCGCCTCGCGTACCGGCGTGGTGCTGATCCCGAGACGAATTGCTAGCTCGACATCCTTAATCGTCTGACCAGGACGCAATTCTCCGGTGACGATCTCTTCGCGAAGATGGTGTGCGACGGCATCGCGTAGGGTGTGAAGCGATGCATGGTCGGGTCCGAACTGCAGCATGTTCGTCCATTGTGACGCGCAAGAGGCATTCGCGTCAATAGAATGCATTTGCAGGATACTTTCAGCTTGCAGTGTCGGCGGTCAAGCGATCGGCCATGCGAAGCGATGGAAATAGAACGCTCCAGACGGCTATACAAGTAAGCGTAGCGACCCCGCCGATGACGACCGACGCGACCGCTCCGACGAGCGCCGCGAGCGTTCCCGATTCGAAGGCGCCAGCTCGTTCGACGCTCCGATGAACACATTTTCGACGGCATTGACGCGGCCGCGCATAGCATCGGGCGTCTGAAGCTGCACGAGGCCGCTGCGAATCACCACGCTGACCATGTCGGCACCTCCCGCAATGGCCAGGAGCCCGAGCGAGAGCACGAAGCTGTGCGATAGGCCGAACGCAGCGGTCGCCCCACCGAAAACGGCGACCGCGGCTAAGAGCGTCCGCCCAACGTGGCGCTCCGGCGGTCGCCGGCTTAAGGCGAACGCTGCCAGGCCGGCGCCGATGCCGCCGGCACTGCGCAACAGCCCGAGGCCGGGGGCGCCGGCGTGAAAGACGCCGTCGGCGAAAGCGGGAAGCAGAGCCGTCGCGCCGCCAAAGAGCACGGCGAAAAGATCGAGCGAGATCGCCCCGGCGACGACCGGTTGCGACCGCAAGAATTGCAAACCGCCAAGCGCATCCCGGAATGTCGCGGTCCCCGCGCTGCGGGCGGCCGGCGTATACCGCAGCATTGCAAGCAGAGCGGCGGAAGCCGACAGCATCGCGCAGGCCCCGCCGAGCGCGAAGGTCGTGGAGCTAGCGACGAGTGTGCCGCCGAGCGCGGGCCCGGCAATGCGGATCGTTTCTCGCACGATCGAGTACGACGCTTGCGCACGCAGAAACCGCTCCTTTGCAACGATATTGGGCAGTAACGAGCGTTCGGAGGGTACGCCGAATGCGCGAGCCGTGCCGACTACGGCGAGGACGCTAAGATACACGGGCAGCGCTTTTACGTGCAGTAGGACCGCCGTGATGAATCCGGCTACGGACGTAGCCTCGACTGCAAGCATCGACGCCACGACGATGCGGCGGTCGAAGCGGTCCGATACCATGCCGGCCGGCAACGCAAATGCAAAGGACGGTAAGAAGAGCGCGAGCCCGACCAGCCCCAGGTCGAACGGCCGATGATTCAACCCGTAGACGTGCCAGGCAACCGCGACGCTCTGTACTTCGTAGCCGACGTCTCCGGCCATCATCCCCGCATAGTAATAGCGGAGATTTCGTGCGGCGCCGTTCACCACATTCGTCGTTCGTGCTGCAGCCTCGCCGTCGCCTGCGATTGGACGGCGCCAAGCGCGGCCCGGGCGTCATCCGCTCGCAAGATTCGACCGTTCCATGCGTAAGCGTCGAGCGATGCTCACGGAACCTCGCTCGCCCGACGTCGACCCCCAAGAAACGCGCGAATGGCTCGACGCCCTCGACGGCGTGCTCGCGCACGAGGGTCCCGCTCGCACGCGGGAGCTCGTCGAGCGGCTCGTCGAGCGCGCGCAAGCCGGCGGGGCTCACGTCGAACTCGGCGTCCAGACGCCGTACGTCAACACCATTTCCCCAAGCGAACAGCCGCGGATGCCGGGCGACGAAGAACTTGAAACGCGGATCCGCCATTACGTCCGCTGGAACGCGATGGCGATGGTCGTGCGGGCCAACGAAGCCAGTTCCGAATTAGGCGGCCACGTCGCAAGCTTCGCGTCGTCCGCGACGCTGTACGACGTTGGCTTCAATCACTTTTTCCGCGCGCCGTCGCCATCGTTTGGAGGCGACCTCGTCTTCTTTCAAGGCCACTCGGCGCCCGGCGTCTACGCGCGCGCGTTTCTCGAAGGCCGGATCGATGAAGAACGGCTCTCACGCTTCCGCCGCGAGGTCGACGGACGCGGTCTCTCGTCGTATCCGCACTCGTGGCTCATGCCGGATTTTTGGCAGTTTGCGACCGTCTCGATGGGACTTGGCCCCATCCAAGCGATCTATCAGGCCCGCTTTCTCAAATATCTGCATGCCCGAGGAATCGCCAATACCTCCGGCCGCAACGTGTGGTGCTTTCTAGGCGATGGCGAGGTCGACGAGCCGGAGTCGCTCGGAGCGATCTCGGTCGCCGCGCGAGAGCAGCTCGACAACCTCATCTTCGTCGTGAACTGCAATTTGCAACGCCTCGACGGACCGGTACGCGGAAACGGCAAGATTATCCAAGAGCTCGAGCGCGAGTTTCGCGGAACCGGCTGGAACGTCATCAAGGTGGTGTGGGGGTCGGGTTGGGATGCGCTGCTGACACGCGATCGCACCGGCCGCTTACTGCAATTAATGAACGAATGCGTCGACGGCGAATTCCAAACGTTCAAAGCTAATAACGGCGCCTACGTGCGCGAGCACTTCTTCGGGCGCTATCCCGAGACGGCTGCGCTGGTTGCCGATCTCACCGACAACGACATCTGGGACCTGCGTCGCGGCGGTCACGACGCACGGAAGGTCTATGCGGCGTACGACGCCGCGGTCAAGCACGAAGGCGAACCGACGGTCGTCTTAGCGAAGACGATCAAAGGTTACGGTATGGGCAGCTCCGGTGAGGCGCAAAACATCGCCCATCAACAGAAGCATCTGGACTTGCGCGCGATGCGGCAATTTCGGGATCGCTTTGCCATACCGGTATCGGACGGCGATCTTGCGACCGTGCCGTTCTATCGTCCGCCCGCCGATAGCCCGGAAGCACGTTATCTCGCCGAACGCACGCACGAGCTTGGATCGGTCCCGTCGCGCCGCCGCAAAACGTCGAAGTCGTTCGCTGTCCCGGCGCCGGCGGCGTTCGAGGCACAATACCGCGATTCGGGCGAGCGCGAGTTTTCGACCACGATGGCCTTCACGCGGGTGCTTTCCGCCTTGCTCAAAGACGAGGCGCTGAGTAAGCGCATCGTGCCGATCGTCGCCGACGAGTCGCGCACGTTCGGGATGGAGGGCTTATTCCGGCAACTCGGCATTTATTCGCATCTCGGTCAGCTGTACAAGCCGCACGATTCCGCGCAATTAATGTACTATCGTGAAGACGCTGCGGGCCAGATCTTGCAAGAGGGCATTAACGAAGCCGGCGCGATGGCGTCGTGGATCGCGGCAGCTACCAGCTATTCGACGAGCGACGAACCGATGATCCCGATGTACGTTTTCTACTCGATGTTCGGTTTCCAACGCATCGGCGATCTCGCATGGGCCGCGGGCGACATGCGCGCGCGCGGTTTTCTCATCGGTGGAACCTCGGGCCGAACGACGCTCAACGGCGAAGGCTTACAGCACGAGGACGGTCACAGTCAGATTCTCGCGTCGGTCATCCCCAATTGCGTCTCGTACGATCCGGCGTTCCACTACGAACTCGCGACCATCATGCGCGATGGCTTGCGGCGTATGATCGGCGATCAAGAGGACGTCTACTATTATATAACGGTCGCAAACGAAAACTACCACCATCCGGCTATGCCGCCAGGTTCCGAAGACGGAATCGTAAGGGGCCTCTATCGTTTGCGAGAGGCTGCCGCGATCCCCGATGGTCCGAGCGTCACGCTGCTCGGGTCGGGAGCGATTTTGCGCGAATCGATCGCCGCGGCGGTGTTGCTCGCGAGCGACTACGGCGTCGCGGCCGACGTGTGGAGCGCGACAAGCTACAACCAGCTGCGACGCGACGGGCTTGCCGTCGAGCGCTGGAACCTCTTACATCCGCACGCCGAACCGCGCGTGCCGTATGTCGCCGGCGCGCTCGGCGCCTACGGCGGCCCGGTGATCGCCGCGAGCGATTACATGAAGGCGCATGCGGACGGCATCCGGCCGTTCGTGCGGCGGCCGTTCGAGGCGTTGGGGACCGATGGGTACGGGCGTAGCGACTATCGCCGCGCGCTGCGTGACTTCTTCGAAGTCGACCGGCGTTGGATTGCGCTGACGGCGCTCGCTGCGCTGGCTCGAGCCGGGGCTATCGCGTCGTCGACGGTCGCGCGAGCGATGGGTGCTTTCGAGATCGATCCGGAAAAAGTCGATCCGGTGAGCGTATGACGACGGCCGACATCGAAATTCGCGTTCCGAACATCGGTGATTTCGCCGACGTGCCCATCATCGACGTGCTCGTTGCACCCGGTGACACGATCGCCGCCGAGACGCCGCTCGTCACCCTCGAATCGGAAAAGACGACGATGGACGTCCCGGCTCCGCAAGCCGGCGTCGTGCGCAGCGTGACGGTCCACGTCGGCGACAAGGTGTCCGAAGGCAGTATGCTGTTAATCCTTGCGGCCGAAGCGGCGGCCGCGGCGGCGCCTGCAGCGTCTGCGCCGGCGGAGGTGCCGGAGGCTCCAGCACGAGCTGGGGCACGGGTCTTGCTGCCGGAATTCGACTTGCGCCAGGACGGGGCGTCTGCGGACGGCCCCGGCGCGTCGCTCGAGCACAACGAAACGCCCAACGGCGTCGTTCATGCAAGCCCGTCCGTGCGCCGTTTCGCACGCGAACTCGGCGTCGATTTGCACGCCGTGGCGCCGACCGGGCCTCACGATCGCATCACGCGCGAAGACGTGCAAGACTTCGTCAAACGGACGCTTGCCAAACCCGCGTCGAGTGCGCCGGCTTCGGGAAGGACCCTCGACGGCATGCCGTTCGGACTTCCGCCCTTGCCGAAGGTCGACTTTGCAAAGTACGGGCCGGTCGAAGTCGCGCCGCTCTCGCGAATCCAAAAAATTTCCGGCCCGAGCTTACATCGCAGCTGGCTGACCGTCCCGCACGTGACCAACAACGACGAAGCCGATGTGACGGAACTCGAGGCGTTCCGCAAGACGCTCAATGCCGAGCGCAAAGAACCGAAGCTGACGATGCTGGCCTTCGTCGTCAAGGCTGCGCTATCGGCCCTGCGCGCCTTCCCCGACGTCAACAGTTCGCTCGACGGCGACTCGCTCGTGCGCAAGCGGTATTACCACATCGGTTTTGCCGCCGATACGCCGCAGGGACTCGTGGTGCCCGTCGTCCGACACGCCGACGCGAAAGGGCTCCTCGAGATCGCTGCCGAGACGGCCGGACTTGCGGCGAAGGCGCGTGAGGGCAAGCTCGCTCCAGCCGATATGGGCGGAGCGACGTTCACGATCTCGAGCCTGGGCGGCATCGGGGGGACGTCGTTCACGCCGATCGTCAATTCGCCCGAAGTCGCGATTCTTGGCGTCAGCCGGTCAGCGATGCGACCGGTGTGGGACGGCTCCGCGTTCCTGCCGCGGCTCATGTTGCCGCTGTCGTTATCGTACGATCATCGCGTGATCGACGGCGCCCTTGCCGCGCGATTCAACGCACATCTTGCTGCCGTGCTTGGCGATCTGCGTCGCGCCATGCTGTAACGTCCCTACAATAGGGGACGAGCAAGACGTGGCGCGAATCCGGCGCTATTCGTCGTACTTCATCCTTAAGGAGCCGCGCATTGGACGATCGGCCGATCACGGTGTCTCAGGCGTCCGCGCGACGAAGCGTCGTGGTCCCGGACGAGCACGTCCTCTCGCTGGACGACGCAGAACTCGTAACGTACATGCTCGCCGGCCAAAACTTCAGTTACTCGGTCGCCGTGGACGGGGCGTTGACCTGGGGCGCCTTCGGCAAGACGTTCACGACCGTCGGCGAGTTGCGCACGATCGCCCGCGAGAATCCGCCGCCGGAAACGTACGTGCTCGTCGAAGGCGAACTTCCAACCGTCGACGAGCCCGAAACCGTCGGACTCGAGATCTTCGGCAACATGCTCGATACGATCGCGTTTCTACGCGTGCGCTTGCGGGCGCTGGCCGACGTCGTCATCGATAAGGGGCTCGTTACAGGTCCCGAACTTCTCGGCCGATACCACGAGTATCACGAACGCAGTTTCGAAGCGTTTCGCGACCTCATGCTCTTGCGTCCCGAAGTCTTCGAACAGCGCTTCGCCGGTTGGCTCGCAACCGAAAAAGAATACCGCGCTCGCATCGCCGCCGACGAAGGGGACGCGGAGCCCTAAGCGCAAGTACGGAGCGACGCCGGCGTCGAGCATTTGTTCCGCCGAACGTCGTTAACGCGGTCACCCCCGTAATGACAGGGACCCACTTTGAACTTCAGTACCCTACGGTTGCGTCCGTATCAGGAAGAGGCGCAGCGCGCGATCGTCGAGTCGCGAAGACGTGGTTCGAACGCGCAACTCGTCTCGCTCGCTACTGGCCTCGGCAAGACGGTGATCATCGCCACATTGCCCGACCTCCTCGAGCTTCGCCCGACGGACGTTACGCTCGTTATCGCGCATCGCGACGAGTTGATATCGCAACTCGTCGATAAGATGCGCGCACAGAACCCGAACGCCGTCGTCGGCGTCGAAAAAGCAGACGAGATCGCATCCGAATCGTGTTCGATCATCGTTGCTACGGTTCAGACGCTAACGGGATCGCGATTGGCGCGCTTCGCCACGCGTTTCGGCCGGCGCATCGCGCTGTTCGTCATCGACGAGGCGCATCACGCTGCCGCGCCGACGTATCGCGCGATTCTCGAAAAAGTCGTGTATAAGCGGCCGGACGCGCTGGTCATCGGCTTCACGGCAACGCCGCAACGCGGCGACGGCGTCGAACTTAACGAAATTTTTCCAAACACGGTATACGAGATGGACGCCCGCGCCGCAATCGACGCGGGCTATCTCGTTCCGGTGCGCTCGTTCGCCGTTGCGACCGACGTGGATCTCGACGGCGTATCGTCGCGAGCCGGCGACTTCGTCATCGGCCAGCTCGCCGATGCGGTCGATACGCAGGAACGTAATGCGGCCGTGCTCGAGGCGTATCAGACGTTAACTCCCGGCATGAAAGCCCTCGTGTTCACCGCTTCGGTGGAGCACGCTCGCAACGTGGCCGAACTCTTCAAGGCGCAAGGCCTGCGCGCCGCGTTCGCCAGCGGCGATACGCCGCGCGCCGAGCGCGAGAAGATCGTGGCCGGCTTCCGCGGCGATACGGTCGACGTGCTCGTCAATTGCGGACTGTATCTCGAGGGGTTCGACGTGCCGTCGGTCCAGGCGATCATCAACGCACGGCCGACGAAATCAACGACGCTCTATACGCAGGTCACGGGCCGTGGCTTACGTCCCCTCGACGAAGACGCGTATTTTCTCTCGCATCTTCCAACGCCCGTCGCGCGTCGCGACGCGATCGCGCAAAGCCGCAAACCATACGCGATGATCGTCGATATCGTCGACAAAGCGAGGCGCCATCAACTGGTGACGTTACCGACGCTTTGGGGGCTCCCGGGGCAAATCGATGCGCTCGGCCGGCCGATCTCCGACGTCGCAAAGAGTTACGAAGAGCTGTTTGCAAAAGCGCCGCGCGAGGCCGCGCGCGTTCGCAATGCGGACCAAATCGAAAACGCGCTGCTCGAACTTTCCAGCGCCGGCAAAGCCAAGAACGTTGCTTGGCAGATGGTGACGCCGGAACACTGGCGTCTGGAACAGCCCCTCAAACGCGTCGCTCGAACGCGTAAGGGGCGAATCATCGCGCACTTCGATCAGAAGTTCTCAAACTTCGTCAAGATGGCCAAACGAATCGCCCCGCACGAGAACGCGGAGGCATTCGCTCTCCGCATGCTCGACGTCGACCGCCGCTCCGTCACCGAGGAGTCTCAGGTCGTGGACATCACCCGCCGCGGCGAAGTGTGGATCGCCACTTTCGATAACGGCCGAGGCGCTCCACGCGATCTGGTCAGTGCGGCCACCCTTCCCGACGCAATCGCCGCCGCCACGGCACGAATCGAGATCGGCGATCCCTTCGCCTCCGACCGCCGTCCCAACCATGGCAAGAAGCGCCCACCCCTACCTCAGAACGGCGTGCCGGGCGGCAAGCCTCGATTCCGCGGCCGTAAGCGCCTGGTAGGCTCCGGTAGCGCAACCGGCCCGAATCCTCCCGCAAACGTGATTTAGCCGGCGGTCGCTACTCTGCGGACAATACGTGACCGCCCGTGCAGGAGAAGCGCCGGCGGTTTTTTTCTGTCGGACGCTTGCTTTGCTTACCTTAGACGGTTAACATGATTTTTGCCCGAAACAAGGGAGTCAAGCGAGCTAAGCGCGTAGAAATGTGACCCAGCTCACTTGACCGGCTCTCTCACTTCACTCTCCAGATCAGGGGCATCCATGATTCACTTGTTAACCGTCTTGCTCGCCGCTCTTCACGCAGTTGGAGCCGTGCCCAACGGCACAAACGGCGGTGTGTTACCTCATACGAGCGTGCACTCCAGCATCTCGTCGGGGACGAACGGTGGGGTCCTTCCCAAGCGATAAGCTCTCTCAATCCCGTCTCGGGTTCAGCGAGACTTGGGTTTACACAATCGCCATCACGAGGAAGGAGTCGTTGTGTATCTGACGACTAGTCTATTTGTTTAAACGCCTCATAAATTGTTAGGCGGGCTCGTTGAATCGATCGCAAATTTCTCCGCTTAGTTTTCTACGTCCGAGACGCGGGACGTATGTCGATGCGCTACTCTCCTTCCGGGATGCAGATTATTGCAATACGATTGCTTCGTTAGAGTCGCGAGACGATCCCGAATCGACGTATCTTCGAGCGAGATCGTGGCTGCGGCTTTCTAACGCCGAAGCCGCGATTCGAGAATTAGGTAGCGTTGTCGATAGCGATCTTCCGTTCATAAAGCAACGCGCGGAGCTCGCGGTACTCAAGGCTAGCGCATATGTTTTCTCCGCCGACCTTCAGCGCGCACGCGAAACTCTATGCGCGGCTCGGGTCTTTGCGTTCAGCTGCAGTACAATCGAAGTCCAAGCTGAGTACCACTATGTCGAAGCAACGTCCGCCTTTGCTGAACGTAATTTCGAAGCAAGCACTGCTGCTGCTGCTGAAGTATTTGAGATTGACGAACGTTTTGCACAGCGATCCGAGTCCTACGTTATTCCGTACGAGCATACGCGTGCACGCGCGCACAGTATCATTGGCCTCGTTTTGGCGACGCAGGAAGACTACAAAGGGCAGCATGCGCGGACATCGATGGCGCTGCGAGAACTCGGTGATAATGCGGTGCCCGACATTGGCTTAAGTGCCCTCCTGCTGCAGCAGCTTGCTTATCTTGTTAGGGACTTCGATCTCAACGGCGATGCGCTGAGCCTAGCGCGCTGTCTTGAGTCAGGCTCGTGGCCTGCCGACTTGCCGATTGCTAGATATGAGATTTGCCGAGCTCTGGCTTGGCATGCTTCTCTACGTGGAGATCGACTCAACGCTTTTCGATATTTCCGTGAAGCTATAGACATAGCTCCGAATCTACCTTTCCGCATACTTGCCTCGGTCGATCAAATTAGCGTTTCTCGAGAGCTCGCGGTCGGTGAACGATCGGCAGAATCGCTAAAGGAACTAAAGGCGCAAGCCGACTGCGTCGATTGGTCGACGGTCGCTGAAGAGAGAATCGCCCTCCTCTTGCTCGCGCAGGAGTACTCGTATCTGTCTCCTGATGTAGCAGGAAGGCTGCTCGAGCGTTATAGATCGATCAGTGTGAAACTTGCGCCGACATTTCTAAACGCCTACGATCGTAGGCCTCGAGCACATGAGCAGATGGCCGAAGGTTCGGTGGCAAAGGCTAACGGTAACGTGCACCGTGCCGCGGCTTGTTTTCTCGAAGCTTTCGAGATTTGGAATCGTCTCGATTATAAGTGGCGCGCCGCTGTGGCAGCCGCGGAACTGGGGCGACTAAGCGGGAACCATCGGTTCGTAGAATACGCACGGCGCGAAGCAGCCGCGCGCCCCGGATCTTGGCTCGACTTGAAGTGTTCAACGTTGAGGAACGCAACCGCCGACGTGATAGAGTTGTCGTCACGGATACGTCCCTCGACGGCAGTTTATGGTCGCCAACGTATAGACTAATAGGTAATAGGCCCCGAACGAACACTTCAAGTCATTAAGCACTGTACCGAGCAACGACTTCCGCTGCGTATCCGGTCCGCAAATTATCGTCGTAAAAGCGTGACGGAGGAGCGCCAAAACACGTAAGGAAACCATAGCCGCCTCTTGCAAATGACGTCTGAGGTGGCCGTTACAATGATGCATGCATCAAAGGTGTCATCGATCGCGCGTTTAAATCCCGTGCCGCGAACGTACGAACAGGCCGTTAGAGCCTTCAGGCTGGCCGACTTCAGCATGGTGATATGGAATCTAAATCGGACTTCGGACTTGTCATCCGCCGTGCTCCGCGCTCGTGCGCTCTTGCGTTTGGGCAGGCCGGATGAAGCTGCGTTCGCGCTATCGGCGGCTCAAGGAGCGCTTGACTTCGCATCCGGTTCGTTGAAGGTCGAATACCTTGTAGTCTATGCCCTATGCCAAGGCAGGTTGAATCGGTTCGAAAATGCACGATCTGCGCTCGACGCTTGCCGGGTAGATGCCTTGCGATCGGGAGATCCGTTAAGCGAAGCGCGATATAACTACTCAGAAAGTGCGTTTCACTTTTACATAGGCGACTTGGAAAGCAGCGTGGCTTATGCGAACGCTGTTTTGGAAGCTAGCGAGGATGATCCGGGCCGCACGAACATCTACAGGGTAGGCCTGCGGGATGAACGCGCCCGCGCGTATCTGCTGTCTGCGATCGTGGCCGCGGTAGCTGGAAGGCAAAGCGACTGTTCACAATTGTTGACGTCTATGTTTAGCGAATCCGTAGGTCTTGCGGAAATCGACCGGGAGCTTTACTCGAAGTTGCTACTCCTTCTGGCGTACCGCGTACGTGACTTCGCTGCCGAAGTCGATAGCGAATTTTGGAAAAGTCCTTGAAAGAGATTGAGACTTGGCCCGAGAGCCTTTCTTTTGTTGCTTTCGATATAATGCGAGCTTTGGCCTCGACGGCGGTAACGCGTGGTGACATTCCATCGTCGCTGTCGCTACTCAGGCGCGGCGTATCGGTCACCAAGTTGCTGCCTTATAAGATCATCGGATTGGTCGACCGAGCATCTCTAAGCAGGCAGGCTGGGGAACACGCTAACGCAGTAGACGAGCTCGGGTACGCACTGGAACTCGCTGAAAGCGTTAATTGGAGTGCTCTGGGCGAAGAGCGAGTGGCATTCGCGCAGTTAGCTCAAGAGGTGTCGCAATATATGCCCGAGCGCGCGGTCCGATTGTATGAGCGGTACAAGCGTGTCAGGACTTTTTGGCCTGCCACGAACTGTCCGATCGACCGGAGAACTGAGGGACACGAACTACTTGCTGAAGCAATTGTGCGCAAGCACTCAGGTCAAGCGGAAACGTCGATTCACCTTCTCGTTCAATGCTTCGAGTTATGGAACGCAATTGGTTACGAAAACTACGCCGCCGCAGCGGCCGTTGAGATAGCAGAGCTAAGAGAGTCGACCTTCTTCGCATCGTATGCACGGCAATATGCTTCTCGGAGACATGACGCGTTGCTGTCCCGGCGTTGCGAAGGTATCGAGAGCTGCAGAAGCAGCTCCATTTCGTTCGATCGTCGTGCCGGTTAGCGGAGACGTTACAATTTACAACATCCTCGTCAGCGATGGCAAGCGATGCCGTTTTTCTCAAAATAACGCTGGTGATAGTCTTCGGCGCGATAGAAGGTTTGCGCCGGAACGACTTGCGTGGCGATCGGACGGCGGTAGGTGCCGCTCGCTTCTAGGCGTCTGATCGAGGCTTCGGCGACGGCGCGCTGATCCGGCGAGTGAAAGAAGATCGCCGAGCGGTACTGCGAGCCGACGTCGGGACCTTGCCGATCGACCGTCGTCGGGTCGTGAAGTGCCCAGAATTCGTCGAGCAGTTGTTCGAAGGAAATACGTAACGGGTCGAACGTGACTTCCACCGCTTCCGCGTGGCCGGTTCGACCGGTGCAAACGTCGCGATACGTAGGATTGTCTTTCGTGCCGCCTTCGTAGCCCGAGACGGCATCTATGACGCCGGGCAATTCGAGGAAACGGGCTTCGACGCCCCAGAAGCAGCCTGCGGCAAATGCGGCTCGCTCGATGGTCGACGTAACTGGTTCGTTCATGGTTGCCCTCTACAACACGGCCGGCGGCGCAAACGTTGAGGCCGGAGCGCGCGGCGGGGGACGCTCGCGCGGCCGACGTACCGGACAGAGTGTTCCTGCCCCGTATCGCGTTGCTCGCCTTTGCCATCCTCGCCGCTGCGGTCTCGACGGGGCGGGCGGCGGGTCCCTCGCAACCGGCCCAGCCGTCGCCCTTTCCAGCTTCTCCCCAGCCCGCGCCGTTAACGCCGCTTCCTGCGACACCGGCGCCCGCAACGCCGGCGCCTACCGGACCCAGGCCGGCAACGCCCCCGCCAGGCTCTCCGGCCCCGCCGACGGCGGAACCGTCCGGTTCGAGCCCGCCCGTGCCGACGGCCCCGCGACCGAGTGGCGCGGCGAACGCTGTGGTCCCCGGCACCGGTGCGCTAAGCGGCCTCCTCTCCGGCCTCGCCGGTTTCGGCGCGCCGCAGCCTTACGCGACGTTCGTCAGAAAGACCGAGCGTCAGACCGGCTTGATCGACATCGTCCATAAAGACGACGACTATTATTTCGATCTGCGGCCGGATCAATTCGATAAGCCGTACATCTTCGCGCCGGTGCTCGCTTCCGGCATAGGATCGGAGGCGTTCGCCGGACGCGTCTTCGATCCGATCGTCGTGCGCTTCCAGCGCGTCGGTAGGCGGGTGCTATGGGTGCAGGACAACACCGATTTCAATGCGCCGCACGATTCGAGCGAGGCGAGCGCGCTAGCAATCTCCGTGACGGACTCCGTCATTAACGCGACGCCGATCGTCGCCGAGGACGAACAAAAGACGCACGCGGTCGTCTCGGCGGGATTCTTCCTGACCGACTTCGAGAACCTCGGCAAGGAATTGGGCGGCGGCTCGACGCCCTCTGCGCCGGTTCTCCTGTTGGGCGGTGTGCCGCGCGCCGGCTTTGCGGTCGATGCAACCAAATCGTATCTCGAGCGAACCAAAGCGCTGCCCGCGAACGACGAGATTCTCGCGAGCCTGGCCTTCTCCGGACCGCCCGGCGATCTCAGTGGAGCGCCCGACGCGCGCGGCGTGCGATTGCGCATGCATTATTCGATTCTCGAAGCGCCGCCGAAGTCGAACTACGTCCCGCGACTCGCCGACGATCGCGTAGGTTATTTTATAACGGCGCATAAGCGGTTCGACGACGATGCCGCTCCGACGCCGTTCGTGCGGTATGTCGATCGCTGGAATTTCGCGCGTGGACCGGTCGTGTATTACCTAACGCGCGAGATACCGGTACGATACAAGCCGGCGATCCGAACGGCGCTGTTGCAATGGAATGCGGCCTTCGCGAAAGCCGGAATACCGAACGCGGTCGAAGTTCGCGATCAACCTGCCGATCCGGCTTGGGATCCCGATGACGCACGCTATTCGACGGTGCGATGGATAACGAGCGATCGACCGGGATTCGCGGCATACGGTCCGCACATCGCCGATCCGCGCACGGGTGAAATATTGCGCGTCGAGATCGTGATCGACGGCGAGTCGTTGCGAACCGTGAAGCGCGGCTACGCGGATCAAGTCACGCCGCTAGCACATGCGCGCGTCGACGAGCGGACCGGTCTTCCGCTGGCCGATCGGCGTTTCGGCGGCCCATGCGGCGATTCGGACGCGTGCGATTCATTCGTTCAGGACTCGGCAGAACTCGCCGCCGCCGGAGCGACGGCGCTGAGCGCGGCGGGCGCACCGCCCGAGCGCACGCAGGCGTACGCGGAACGTTGGCTGCTCTCCGTCGTCCTGCACGAATCGGGACACAACTTCGGGTTGCGCCATAATTTCGCGGCGTCGGGATTGTATTCGCTCGCGCAGCTGCACGACCGCCGTTTTACTGATGCGCACGGTCTCACCGCGTCGGTGATGGACTATCTGCCGGTTAATCTCTCGCCTGAGGGAGCGCCACAGGGCTCGTTCTTCCAGGTTCGTTTAGGGCCGTACGATTACTGGGCGATCCGCTACGGTTACGAGAAGTTCCCGAGCGTCCGCACGCCGGAAAACGAAATACTGCCATTACGGCGTATCGCAAGCGAGAGCGTGCGACCCGAATACAAATACCAGACGGACGAAGACGCGAACGGCCCGCTCGCGATCGACCCGCTCGTCTCGACGTTCGATCTCTCCAACGACCCGCTCGCCTACGACCGAAATCAGTTTACCGTATACGACGGCCTGCTCGCTAAGCTCGACCGCATCTATCCACAAGCTGACGAGCCGTATTATCAGGAGCGGCAGACGTTCGTCAACCTTCTACGCGGCTATCAACGCGCCGCGTTGCTGGCAACGAAATACATCGGCGGCATCAAAACGTCGCGCGCGCACCGCGGACAGCCGGGCGGCGGGCCGCCGTTCGTCCCGCTCGCGCGAGACTCATCGGAGCGCGCGTTCCGCTTGCTGGCACGTAACGTCTTCTCGCGCGATGCGTTACGTTTTTCGCCGCAACTGCTTAACAATCTGGGACCGAATCATTACTTCCACCGTGGTCTCGAAACGCTCGAACAGCCGGATTTCCCCATTCGCGACGTCGTATCGACCATGCAAGACAACGTGCTGCTCGCGCTCTTCTCGCCGGATACGATGGGACGGCTGGCCGATCAGCCGTACAAAACGCCGCACGGCAGCCGCACCATGTCGCTCGACGACCTGTTCGCCTGGACGCAAGCAGCCGTATGGGACGACTTCGACCGCCCGGCCCGCGATCCGATTCATCGTGCGTTACAACGGCGATACACGAACCTGTTGGTTGCCTACGCCCTAGCACCGAGCTTCTTACTGAGCGCCATCGGGTATCCAAGCGACACGGCGCCGCTTGCGCGTTACGGACTTCGCCGGCTTCAAGCGAAGGCCGCGAGCGCGCTGCGTCGCACCGATCTCGACGTCGCGACGCGTGCGCACCTCGAGGACGTCGACAGTCGCATACGGCACGCACTCGATCCGAACGCCGTACGAGGCGTATGACCGAAACGCTCATCTATCTCGGCTTGGGATCGAACCTCGGCGATCGTCAGAGTACCATTTTACAAGCGTTGCAACGCTTGCGTGCGATCGCTACGATCGATGCCGTCTCGTCGTTCTACGAAACGCCGCCGGCAGGAGGCGTCGGTGGACCGGCCTTCCTCAACGTTGCCGCAACGGTGCGAACGTCGCTCGATATCGACGAATTCGAACGCGCGCTGCGCGGCATCGAGACGGCGCTCGGTCGCGGGCGCGCGCGGGCGCCGCTCGACGCCCGCGCGATCGATTTCGACGTCTTGCTCGTCGAAGGCGTCGTGCGCGATTATGGCCGGTTCGAAGTGCCGCATCCATATCTGGGCTCGCGGCCGTTCAATCTCATCCCGCTTGCCGAAATCGCCGCCGGCGTCATCGATCCCCGTAGCGGCCAGACGATCGAAGCGCTCGCCGCTCGTTCGGACGCCACGAACATCGTTAAGAAGCGACGCTCGTTGCACTTCACCGCCAACCGGCAAGAAGAGGCGCCGGACGTGCGACTTTCGATCGATCGTGCCGGCGTGTCGAATATCAAACGCGTCGTGCACGTGCGCAGCGGCGGACGCGATACGGCGTACAACGCCGAGTTCTCGATGGTCGCCGACCTCGCGCCGGACCGCGCCGGCGTTCACATGTCGCGTTTCTCGGAACTCCTGGAAGAAGCGACGCTAGATGTGCTCGCCGATGTGGAACGTCCGGCGCATCTTGAGGACGTGGCGACCGCCGTGGCACGGCGCATCGTGACGTCGCAACGCGCCGTGCGGGCCGACGTGCGTTTACGTGCGCAATTCGGGCTCGAACGCTGGACGCCGGTAAGCGGAAAGCGAAGCGAAGAGACGTTTACGCTCGTCGCGATCGCGCACGCCGACGAGCGCGGCACGCGGCGGGTCGTCGGCATCGAAGCCGAAGGGATGACCGCGTGTCCGTGCGCGCAGCAGATGGTGCGCGAGCATGCTTTGGGCGAACTGCTCGACGCGGGTTTCGACGAGGCAGCGGCCAACCGCGCACTCGACGTGCTCCCCGTCGCGACGCACAACCAACGCGGCCGCGGTTCGGTGTTGATCGGTGCCGACGGTCCGCGCGCGGGAGAGATCGCCGCAGAAGACCTGGTCGAGATCGTCGAGAGTTCCATGTCGAGCGAGACGTACGACCTGCTCAAGCGGCCGGATGAATTCTTCGTCGTCAATAAGGCGCATCGCAACCCACGCTTCGTCGAGGACGTCGTTCGCGCTATTCTGTCGCAAGCGCTCGCCATGTACGCCGATTTTCCGGGCGAGACGTTCGCCTTTGCGTCGCAAGTAAATTACGAGTCGATCCATAAGCACGACGCGTTTGCAGAAGCGTTCGGTACGTTCGACGAGTTGCACGCCGAGCTGCGCACCGGCGCCGCGGCTTCCCGCAAGACGGGTCTCGCCGCCTGGCTCGGAACGAAGCCGTCACCGGTCATCGTTTAGAGCCTGCATGACCGTATCGCGCTCGATCGCCACGCTCGCTCTCATTATCGCCTGCGCCCTCCCCGCAGGCGCGGCCGACGCGCCGTACGCCAAGCTCGCCCAGGCGCTGGGCGTCCCCTCCCTCGTCGACTCGGCCGGCGCGGCAAACAAATCGCAGCTTCACCTCGTGTTCGTGCGGGCCGGCGAATCGAAGACTGCGTGGACGAAGCGCCTTACCGTCGACATTGCGAAATTCGATCCCAGCGACACGCGCCGATCGACGCGCGACGCCATCGCGCGATTCCGTCACGAACTGAGCGCGCGGCACGTACGCGTCGACCGCTTCGAGCTATCGTCTACCGATCCGCAGACGGCCTATTACGAGATCCACCTCGGCAATGAACGCGACCGTGGCATCGCCTATAGCCCGCGCGCGGGATTCGTCACATTCGCACAGCTCGCGCAACTCGAGCGAGCGACGATCACCGGGGACGACGTGGCGTTCCTCAAGCACGTCATTGGGCGCTAGTGTGTCGGTACACTAGAAGAGGAGTCGACGCTAGCGGCGCGCAGGAACGCGATGCGGCTACCCAGCGACGGGTGAGACGCGAAGAGCAGCTGCATCCAACGCGGTTGTTCGTCTTCGGCCATGTTCGTCTCGCGCAGGCGTTCGAACGCCGCCGCGCCACTCGGAGCGTCGTTCGTCGCCGACACCGCGAAGCGGTCTGCGGCGCGCTCGCGGCTGCGGGAGAACGTCGCGAGTGCGGGGCCGGCGAGCGTTCCCAATAGCGACATTGCAAAGCATAAGCGCGCAAGTCCCGCCGTCGTGGCGACGCTACCACCCGAACGCTCCGCCAGCGCTCGACCACCGAAGAAGACGAACCCGGCGGCGACGGTGCCGAGTGCGACCGAGCGCCAGACGTCCCGCGCCACATAATGTCCTAGTTCGTGGGCTACGACGAACAGCGTCTCTTCGGGCGTGAAGCGATCGAGCAGCGTGTCCCCGATAACGATTCGTTTCGTGCCGAGCAGTCCGGTAACGTAGGCGTTCGCTTTTTCGGTTTGGCGGCTCATGTCGACCCGCAAGATCGTCGCGTCGCCCGCGCCGTACCGCGCGGCGAGTGCCCGAACGCGGTCCGCAAATGCACCTTCGATCGGCACGAACGCGTTGAAGAGCGGAGCGATGAAGGTCGGCGCAACGACGTTTGCAATCACGAGCAACGGGAGCGATCCCGCAGTCGCGAGTGCGGGCCACGAGCGCGGCGCGCGGGATGCCGCGGAGGCGAGCAACTCGAGCAACGGCAATCCGATCGCGAGCGAAACGCCGATGCCCTTGGCCTGGTCGGCAATCCACGCGCCCCCGGATTGCTTCGAGAGGCCGAAGCGCCGCTCGAGGCTGAACCCTTCGACGTAATCGCTCGGCAATTCCAAGAGCGACGTCGCGAGCATCGCAACGCCGGCAGATGCGACCCGGTGCGCACGCGCGTCCGGTCGTGACGGATCGTCGTCCAGCAGTGGGCCTACCGCGTATGCCGCCGTCGCAAGCGTCGCGAGCGACCGAGCCATGCCGCTCAGCATGAGCGCGCGTTGGGTGCGCCCGTATCTCGGAGCGTCGCGTTGGATCGGCACTGCGGGCGAACGCAGATCGCTCAGCGCCTCAGAAGCACGCACGCCGGCGTACCCTAGTACGGCTCCGGCCGCCGTCCAGCTCAAGAAGCGCGACATCAGATGATCGAAATCGTCTCGCGCGGTTTGGGATTCGCTTCCAGCGCTCCCAGAAGTGCGGAGGCGAGCACGTCGACGAACGGCGACGAGGTCTCTTCGATGCGCCCGCTATCGGCCAGTGCCATCAGCGCCGGATCGATGGGGAGGCGCGCAAAGACGGGTGCTCGTGCGAGTTCCGCGACGCTGTCGGCATACGAGGGCCCGAAGACGTCGTAGCGCTCGCCGGTATCCGGTGCGGCGAAGTACGACATGTTTTCGATGACGCCGAGGATCGGTTTCTTCATCTGATGGACGAGGTTCGCCGCTTTGCGGACGATCATCGTCGCGAGCGCTTGCGGCATCGTCACCAACACCACGCCGTCGATGGCGAGCGACTGCAACACGGTGAGCGGCGCATCGGACGTTCCAGGCGGAAGGTCGATCAGCAAGACGTCGAGGTCGCCCCACTGCGTTTGCTCGTAGAATTGACGGATGACGCCCGACAGAATGGGGCCGCGCCAGATCATGGCGGTGTCTTCCTCGGGCGTGAGAAGATTCGAACTGACCACTTCGATCGCAGCGCGCGTCATCGCCGGAACGAAGAGCGGCCGCGTTTGCCCCGCCGCGTCCGGCGGTCCTTTCTCCATGTCGAGCGGTTCGCGTAACCCGAACAGACGCGGAATCGAGGGACCGGTGATGTCCGCATCGAGAATGCCGACGCGCTTGCCGGCCCGGCGTAAGCCGACCGCGAGTAGGCCGGTCGTAAGCGATTTGCCGACGCCGCCCTTTCCCGACATGACCGCGACGACGGCTCGCATCGTGCCCCGACGTTCGAACGCTCCCGGCGCCGTTCCGCGGGCACGCTTGTCGCCGTTCATGATCGTCGGGACGCGGCCAGAGAGTCGCGCTTGAGCGAGCGCGGCAACGATCGGCTCGACGCGCAAGCCGTGCGCCTTGGCGCCCGCTTCGATCGTCTCGTAGGCGTTGACGGCACAGCCCGAGCAGCGCAGACCGAAAGCCGCAAGGACCTCCTCCGCCATCGGCAAGTCGGCAACGAGTTCGCGAATGCTGGTTCCCGGAGCGATCGTGAGCGGCATGACGCGCAGACTACAACTTTCTCGAGAGGGAATGGAATACGATCGATTCGACGTCGAAGCTGTCGGACTCTGTGCGAACCGTCACCGACCGTTCGCTCGGGCCGGCATACGCTCGCTTCGATTGCTCAACGAAAGGACGCCCTGTGGCCGCATTCGCACATTTGACGATCCCGCTTACGCTCGCGACCCAAGCCCAGTTGCAGGACGCGGTCGACATCCTCAACTCCACGCCCGGCACGACGGACGTCGAGGTTGCGCCGTCCGGCAGAGCCACGCTATCGTTCCAGTTTCCCGGCAACATCGATGCCGTAATGCGCCGGCTCGTTCGGCGCGGCCTCGCGAACGGTGGGGCGATCGGCGTGTCGGTACCGGTCGTGAACCGCACAGGAAAGGTCGTCGATCCGACGCACCTCACGTCGACGTTGAACATGTCGCCGACCGTTTCTGGTGCCGCATACGACGGCTCGACCGTCTCTGCGACGATCGTGCCGCTTACGGCGTCGATGCGGTATATGTACGAGGAGATCATGATCGCGGGTCTGACCGCGCTCGATATGCCCACGGTCGCCGGTCCCCAGGAGTTCGTCCTCTGATCGCAACCGCCGAACCGGATGCGATCGTCGTCGGCGCGGGTCCCGCCGGGCTCGCCGCCGCGAAATTTCTAGCCGACGCCGGCCGAACGGCATTGGTCGTCGAGAAGCGCGATATCCCTGGTGGAAAGTTGTCGTCGTGGCGCGACCGCGACGGCGATTGGCTCGAGACGGGACTTCATTCGTTCTTCGGCGGCTATGCGAACGTCCACGCGTTGCTTGCCGACGTCGGAATCGCCGATCGCGTGCTGTGGCAGCCGCACACGTTGACCTGGGCGTTTCCGCCGGGTTTCTCGCCGCGTTGGGGCGCGGATGGCCCGGTGTTCGAAGAATTCCACTTCGTCGATTTGCCGGCACCGCTCAACGGCGTCGGCGCCGTGCTCAACGGCAAGTACGTCTTCAACGCGTTCGAGAAGTTCTTATTCGCGAAGGGCACGCTGCCCGTGCTGCTCGGCGATCACCGGTATGCCGAGCGTCAAGACGACATCACGTATGCCGATTGGCATCGCGGCCGCGGAATGAGCGAGCACATGTTGCGCACGTTCTTCGCGCCCATGGCGCTCGCGCTGAATTTCACGCCGATCGACAAAATCTCAGCGGAAGCGATGTTGCGCGTGATGGCGTATTTCGCGTCGAGCAAAGACGCCAGCCGCACAGGTTTTCTGAACGCGCCGCCGTCCGAAGCCTTCGTGAATCCGCTCGTGGACCACGTCCGCGCCCGCGGCCAATCCGTCGAGATGTCGGCACCCGTGCGAGAGCTCGTTTTCGAAGACGGGCGCATCGCGGGGGTCCGCACGGAAGACGGCCGCACGTACCGCGCGAGCGTAACGATTCTCGCCACGCCCGTGCATAATGCAGCGAAACTGCTGCCGCCGGAAATGCTTCGCGACCCGCTCGTGGCGGGGGTCGGCAAACTCGAGTCGAGCCCCGCGATCAACGCGCACCTATGGTTCGATCGCAAGATTTCGAAGCTCACGAATCTCATCTTTGCGCCGGGCACCATCCTGCCCGTACACGCCGATCTCGGGCAGGCCTCGAGCGGGTATGAGTGGCCCGGCCGTTCGTTCGTCGAAATTTGCGTCGCGCCGGCCGACGATCTCATGAAGCTCGACGACGACGCCGTGATCGATCGGGTCATGCGCGATATGGAGCGCATCTATCCGCTGGCCACCCGCAAAAGTCTCGTTAAAGCCAAGCTCGTGCGCGTGCCCAAGAGCGTGTACCGGGCGAGCCCCGGTGCGGAGCGCCTGCGTCCCGGTTCTCGGACGCCGGTCCCGAATTTCTTCCTGGCCGGTTGCTACACGAACCACCGGTTCCCGGCCAGCATCGAGGGTGCGGTGCGCAGCGCCAAGGCGGCGGTCGAAGGGGCGCTAACGGAGATTCGTGTTCGAGCGTAGCGCCGGCATTGCGGTCGCCGAACGCGACGCCGGCGATGCTTCACCGCAACTGCGCGCGGCGTATGCGGCATGTCGCGACATCACGCAAAGCGCTTCGAAGACGTTCTATCTCGCTTCGCTCTTCCTCTCGCCGGAGAAACGGCGTGCCGTATGGGCCGTGTATGCCTTTTGCCGGATGGCCGACGACTTGGTCGACCGCATTGCTCCCGCGGGCGACCGCTTGGGCGCGCTCGACCGGCTCGAACGCGACCTGCTGGCATGCATAGGCGGCCGCCCTAGCGAGCCAATTTTCATCGCCTACGCCGACGCGACGGCGCGCTACGGGATTCCGCTCGATCCGGCGCTCGCGTTGCTGCGCGGGGCACGCATGGACGTGACCGTGCGCCGCTATCAGACGTACGACGAGCTCGGCGAGTACTGTTATCTCGTGGCCTCGACCGTTGGGCTGCTCGTCTCGCCCATCCTCGGCTACGCGGCTGGAGAGGCGCTCGAGTACGGGATCGTGCTGGGCCGCGCGATGCAGCTGACGAACATCCTGCGCGACGTCGGCGAAGACGCGCTGATGGGGCGAGTCTATCTGCCGATCGAAGACCTCGTACGCTTCGACTATGCCGAGCGGGACGTCTTCGCCCACGTGCTCGACGAGCGTTTCGTCGCGTTGATGCAATTCCAGATCGCTCGCGTACGCGAGCTGTACGCTGCCGCGGAGCCCGGAATCGCGCTCTTGTCGCCGGACGCTCGTTATACCGTACGTCTCGCGCTCACGCTGTACCGGCGCATCCTCGCCGTGATCGAAGCTAACGGTTACGACGTGTTCGGCCGCCGAGCTTTCGTACCGCTGCGCTCGAAGATCGTCTCGGCATTGGGCGTGGCCCTGGCACCGCCTCGCGTCGAACGGTAGCACGCGCTACAGCCTCCGGGACGTCCGCCTTGCTATCATATGGGGGGAGAGCCGACGGGATCGGCACTTCGCACTTCGAGGGAGGAGACCGCCGCAAATGGCTACGCTCGATCCGGCTACCGCCGGAGTTTACGAAGTCGGGAACGATCAGGTTCCCGAAGTTTACCGTCCGTTTTTCGATAATGGCGACTGGACCCAGCATACGCTTACCGTGTATGGCTCGTGGGTGTTCTTCGTGGTCGCCGTGATCGCACACGTGCTCGTGTGGGTGTGGAAGCCGTGGTAAGGAGCAGCAGCATGGTCCGCAAGTCGTACAACTTCCGCGCCGTTCTCGCCGCCTATTGCGCAGCGGGTCTCGTCGTCGCGTTCCTCATTCACTTCATCGTCTTGTCGTCGCCGAAGTACAACTGGATCTTCCCGCAGAGCGGGACGCAGCAGATGGCGCCGGCTCCGGCCCCAGGAGCGAAGTAGCGCACCTCGCGCTCGACCGAGCCCTCACGCGTAGATAGGAAAGGCCACAATGCTCAGTTTCGAAAGCGTCTATCGCAAGCGTGGGGGGACGTTTCTCGCCCAGATACTCGGAGACGATCCGCTCGACTTCTGGGTCGGCCGGTTCTACGTCGGCGTCTTCGGCGCTATCTCCGTCGGCGCCACGATCTTCGGAATCCTCACCATCGCGCTTTCGATCGCCGCTCAGAACGACGGCGATCTCTTGCGCGTTACGATCGGCGCGCCGCTACGCCAATACGGCCTCGGCTTCGCGCCGTTCTATCAGGGCGGTAATTGGGAGCTCATCACGATCTTCGCGACGATCGCCTTCGTCTCGTGGGCGCTGCGTGAGGTGGAGATCTGTCGGAAGCTCGAGATGGGCTACCACGTTCCGATCATGTTCAGCTTCGCGATCTCCGCATACGTCGTGCTCGAAATTATCCGGCCGCTGTTGCTCGGCTGCTGGTGCGAAGGCTTCGATCTGGGCTTTACGGGACACCTGACGTGGGTTTCCAACACCGGCTTCAAGTACGATAACTTCTATCTCAATCCGTTCCATGCGTACGCGGTCCTCGGATTTTTCCTGACAGCGATGGCGCTTGCGATGCACGGCAGCGCGATTCTCGGAAGCTACAACACGAACGACGACGCGCAAGCCGAGACGGCGAACGTCGATAATTTTTGGCGCGACTACATCGGGTATTCGATCGGCGAACTCGGCATTCACGTGCTCGGCTTCTGGCTCGCGATCTACACGCTCGTGATGTCCGACCTCTGCATCTTGACCTCGGGGCCCATCGTTAAAGATTGGGTCGACTTCTGGCACTTCCAACTTCCATGGTTCCACTAGGGCTCGCATAGATGGCTACGATACTCGCTCGCCCCCGCATTAGTTCGCTCGAGCTCCCCGGCCCGAGTCGCGTCGACGACGCCGATCCGCTCGGAATCCGCGTCGGTAAGCCCGTACACGTTCCGCTCCTCGCGCGCTTCGGTATGGCGACGCAGACGGGCACGATTTGGCTCGGCACTTGGGGCGTGTTTTCCGTCTTGTTTTTCCTGGCAGGTCTTGGAGTGCTCGCGTTCGCGGCCGTGCAGCAGATGCAAGGCAACGTCTGGATGACGCTCAAGTACCTCGCGAATGTGCAGATCTTGCCGCCCGAAGGTCTCGGGATGGCTCCGTCGCTGCAACAGGGCGGCTTCTGGCAGATCAACGTGCTGCTATGGGCGGCCTCCGTAATGTGTTGGGCCGGACGCTGCTACGACCGGCTAACGCGCTTCAAGTTGCGACCGTATCTACTCTTCGCGTGGCTGTCGGCAATTCTGTTAACGGCGACGATCTGGGTGTTTCGTCCGCTCGCCATGGGATCGTGGGCCGAAGCGCCGGCGATGGGACTCAACTCCGACATCGATTGGGCGCAAAATTTCAGCGTGCTGTGGGGCAACCTGTATTACAACCCCTGGCACATGCTCGCGATCTTCTTTCTCTTCGGCTCGACGATGCTGTGGGGAATGCACGGCGCTACGATCCTTGCGACGGCCGCCGAGGGCAGCCACCTCGAAGATGCCGAGATCAAAGACATGCACTCGGGCTCGCATAAGTCGATGCTTTTCTGGCGATGGACGATGGGCTTCAACGCTAATCCCAAGACGATCCACGACTGGCTGCTCTGGTTCTCGATGGGAACCGTGCTCGCTTCGGCGCTCGGCATCATCACGACCGGAACGCTCGTCAAAGATTGGTACGTCTGGGGTGTCGATCACGGCTGGGTGCAAAAATATGGGCCGATGACGCGCGAAGCGATCAACGGCATGCCATTGCCGCCGGCCGTCGGCATCAAAACGATCGAAGCCCCTGGCATCCCGTCGGCGCAAGGCGGCTACTGATGCGCAAACTCGTGGCTCCACTTTCGCTGGCCGCGCTCGTCGTTGCCGGCAGTTCGATCGCATCGTTGATCGGCGCCAAAGCCGCCGACGGGCCAAGCACGCCGACGCAAGGCGTCATGCCCGGCACCCCGAACACGGAGCGCGCCCAACAGACGCCCGGGCTGCTCGTCAATCCGGCGCAGAATGGTCTCGAGTACGACGAGCGGGCGGCCGAGCTGTACTCGCAGCATTACGGTCCGGTCAATCAGAAAGCGCCGCTCGACTTCTCTCATCAGCCCAAGGGCGTTCCGCGCAATTACGTACCCGGGCAGCTGTATAACGTTCAGGTACTTAAGGGCTACAATTACGGCCAGCTAATCGTCCAGATGACGTACTATACGACGGCGCTCGGCGTGCAGTGCAGCTACTGCCACAATACCAACAATTTTGCGTACGACACGCCGACCAAAAAGATCGCGCGGACGATGCAGATCATGTCGAACGGCGTGCAAGGCGGTTGGATCGAGCCGGTCAAGCGCGATTACCCCAAATATGCCGTTAGCGGCGCGGTTGGGTGCGTCACGTGCCATCGCGGCCAGCCATATATGGGCGTCAAGTACAACGTCGTGCCGGTGCAATATCTTAATTACACGAACAAGTCGACGAAGCAGGCCGGTTACGTGGTTAACTCGATGTACTCGGCTACCAAGTCGCTCGGCGTCAATTGTCTGTTTTGCCACAATAGCGCCGACTTCGTCTCGCTGCAATACTATCCGACCAATAAGATCGCGCACCGGATGTGGGCGATGCTCGACGACATCAACCACAAGTACCTGCCGCCGAACGTCAAAGCGGTCACGTGTTACACCTGCCACCAGGGCGGCAAATGGCCGACGGCGCTCGTGAAAGCAGGGCTCGATCAGAGCCCAGTCCAAGCGGTTGCCGCACATCCGGAGTACTCGCAAAACCCCGGAGCGCATTTGGATTCTGGGGTGGGCCGATAGTTGGATCTCTTCTGGAGTTTACCGAGCACCACGGTTATCGCCGCGCCCGAAAGTCCGCTCGTTACACTCTTCGAAGAGGTCGGTTCGCGCCGCTTCGAACACGGGGCGGTTCTCTCGGATCCAGATTCCCGGCCGGAAAGAACTTTCTATTGCGGCGCTGGGACGCTCAAGGTTACGAAACTGCTAGCGAGTGGGCGCGAGATCTTAATTACGATACTGCAGGCCGGTTCGATCTGGAGCGACCGGGCGGTGCTGAACGGCTATTGGCGTGAAGTGTTTATCGAAGCGATGGAACCGAGCGACGTGTTCGCGCTCGACAACGCGGCGTTCGAGGCATTCCTACTCACCCGCCCGGAACGTCTGACCGCTTTCATGCAGCGCGTCTCCGAGCAAGTCAGCGATGCGCTTACGTTACTCGATGATTTTCGCGGCCGCGACGTCGCGTCGCGCCTCGCCCGCGTGCTAGTCAAATTTTCGCAACAGTACGGCGTACAGACCGATACGGGCGTTCGCATCGACTTGCCGGTCACGCACCAAGACATTGCTAACATGATCGGAACCGCTCGCGAGACGGTATCGCGCAATATGGCGCGCTTCCGGCAAAAGGGATACGTCAGCGACGCGGCCGCCGGCCAATCGCTCGAATTGCTCGACCTCTGCTCGCTCGAAGCGCTGATCGTCTAACCGACGACGATTCCCCGTGCGCCGAGGTCGTCGCACATCGCTTTGACGATCGCATCCCAACTCTGCCCATCGACTTTCTGCCGCGTGCGCGCGTCCCGTTCGGGATCGGGCTTAGGTGCGGCGACGATCGAACGAACGAACGCGTCGCGGTCGGTCGCTATCGCGACGACGTCGCCATAGTCTCGCACCACGTCGGCCACGGCCGTGCTGACGACGGGCTTGCCGGCGGCAAGATATTCGAGGGTCTTGGTGGGCGAGATGTTTTGCGTATGGCGATTGAGGGCGAACGGCATGAGCGCGACGTCGATACCCGCAAGCAATGCCGGCAAGTCGTCGTACGACGCATTTCCGTAGTAGACGATGTTCGGCCGGCGCGGCAGGCTCTGCTCGGGAATCTTCACGACCGGTCCGATCATCAGTACCGTCGAGAGCGGCTGAGCGTCGGCAACGTGCGCGATGAGCTCTAAATCGAGACGCTCGTCGACGACGCCGACGTATCCGAGCACGGGCTTCGACGTCAGCGCACGGATTGCCGGATGTGCGGCGATCGTCTTCGCGGCCGCAAAATGCGGGGCGTCGACGCCGCTCGGATAGCAACGTGCCGAGCCGGTGCGGTGGCGTACGGTCTCGTACAACGAGCGTCCGCCTGCGAACGTCACGTCGGCGCGGGCGAGCAAATACGATTCTCGTTCTGCCATACGCGGATCGGCGTGCGCGAACGCCGCCAGCTCGTCCATTTTATCGAACACCACAGGCGCTTGCGGAAAAGCGTCGGCCAGCGCAGCCATCATCGGCGTATACATCCATACGAGTGGCCGACGGCCGCCGACGAACGCGCGAATGGTATCGATTGCCCGCCCGTCGATTGCGTCCGAAGCTTTCGCGCGTCGCGGCGTCACGACGCTCACCTCGTGATCCGTTACGACGTGCTCGTCGTCGGCTATGCCGTCGTCGCACGCCTTCGGCTCCTCGAGCACGATGACCGGAGCACGACCGGCCAAACGCGACAACACGTGATTGGGGCGTTGACGCACGCCATCCCATCGCAGATGCAATCCACTCACGATAACGTCGGTGTTCCGTAGCGATTGCAACGTAGCCGTGGACTCCTAGGCAAGCGAGTGAAGACGTCCGTCGCGGGTAAGTGAGCGTAATCGCCATAGCGAGCCGCGCGCCTCGTAGAAAGGTTTAGTTTTGTACGATTACCTCGTCGTCGGCGCCGGTCTTGCGGGTAGTACGCTTGCCGAGCGACTCGCGGGCCAGCTCGGCTCCACGGTGCTGGTCGTCGACAAGAGGCCGCATGTCGCGGGGAACGCTTACGATCCACTGGATGCAAGCGGATTGCGCTTTCACCAGTACGGTCCGCACATCTTTCACACTAATAGCCGGCACGTCGTCGACTATTTGAGCCGGTTTACGGCGTGGCGAGCGTACGAGCACCGCGTGCTGGCGCGCGTCGACGGCCGGCTCGTTCCGATTCCGATCAACCGAACGACGATTAACCATTTGTACGATCTCGAACTCGATGAAGTCGGCATTGCGGCGTTCTTGCACGAGCGCGCACGTCCCCTCGATCGGATCGACAACTCCGAACAGATGATCGTATCGCGCGTCGGCCGCGAGCTCTACGAGACGTTCTTTCGCGGTTACACGCGCAAGCAGTGGGGCCTCGATCCTTCCGAGCTCGACGCGACCGTTTGCGGACGGATTCCGACGCGGACCACGGACGACGACCGGTATTTCACCGATGCGTTCCAAGCGATGCCGGCCGATGGCTTTGCAGCGATGGTGACGGCAATGCTCTCGCATCCGGCGATCGATGTCGTTCTGGGCACCGGATTCGAAGAAGCCTACGATCGCTCGCGCGCGCGTCACGTGATCTATACGGGACCCATCGACGAATATTTCAGCTTTCGTTATGGGAAATTGCCTTATCGCTCCCTCCGCTTCGAATTCGAAACGCTCGATTGCGAACGGTCGCAGCCGGTCGGATGCGTGAACGAGCCGTCGGAATCCGTGCCGTATACGCGGACGACGGAATACAAGCATCTTACCGGGCAAGTTCACGCCAAAACGATCGTCTCTCGTGAGTATCCGTCCGCCGACGGCGATCCATATTATCCAATTCCGCGACCCGACACGCGCGAGCTATATCGTAAGTATGCGGCGTTGGCTCGTACAGAATCCGGCGTGACGTTTGCGGGACGGCTGGCCGAGTACAAGTACTTCAACATGGACCAAGTGGTTGCGTCTGCGCTCGCGACGTTCCGCAACATCGCCGAAACGGTCGCCGTTGCTTCCTGAGATTTGGGCTTCCCCGGAGGTGACGGTCGCGCGGATCGGTGTCGACGAGATTCGCGATCAAACGATCGAAACGGGACATCACCGCCGGCACGACGACGTCGCACGCTTGGCGGCGCTCGGCGTGCCGGCCACGCGTTATCCCATCTTGTGGGAACGGGTGGCGCCAGTTGCTCCCGGCGCGTACGACTATCGTTGGGCGGACGCGCGCCTAGCGCTTCTCGACGAAGCGGGCATCGAGCCGATCGTCACGCTGCTGCATCACGGCAGCGGACCGCGATGGACCGATCTGCTCGATCCGCAATTCCCCGAGCTCTTCGCCGACTACGCGGCCGCTACGGCGCGCCGCTATCCACACGTGCGCCGCTGGACGCCGATCAACGAGCCGTTGACGACGGCCCGCTTCTCCACGCTTTACGCGGCTTGGTATCCCAATCGTTTCTTCGATCATCGTGCGTTCGGTCGAGCGGTCGTTAATCAGGTTCGAGCGATCGCACTCGCTTGCGAGCGCATCCGCGACGCGGTTCCGCACGCGACGTTCATGCTCACCGAAGATCTCCAGAGCTTCAGCGCCGCCGACGACGGCGTCGCCGCATACGTCGAGCACAAGCGTGAGCGCATGTACGTTACCTGCGAACTGCTTGCAGGCCGCGTCGTCGATGGGCACCCGATGTTCCGGTATCTGATCGATACGTGCGGCATCGCGCCGGCGGAGCTCGACCGCCTGGTGCGCCGGCCGCAGCCGCCCGACATCATGGGCTGGAACTATTACCCCAACTCCGAACGCTGGCTGGAAAGCGACGGCATGGGCGGACATCGCAATCTGGCCGCCGTCGACGTGCCGGTCGCGGAGCCCCTGCGCTTGCCGCCGCTCCTACGCGAAGCGTACGCGCGGCTGCGCCTGCCGTTCGCGTTGTCGGAGGTGCACGTTATGGGCAACGAGCGCGAACGGTCGCGTTGGTTGTTACAGCGCTTGGACGATGCGCTGGAAGTGCGCCGCGACGGCGTACCAGTCGTAGCCCTCGGAGCGTGGGCGGCGTTCGGCATGGTCGATTGGACGTCGCTCTTGCGTCGGCGCGAGAGACGCTTCGAAGACGGCGTATACACCTTTGCCGGAATCGACGGCGTCCCGCGCGCGACACTGGTCGCAGAGACGCTAAGCGAACTTGCCGCCGGGCGCATTCCTGGCAAGCCGCTGGACCGTGCGTGGTGGGAACGGGACGGTCGCGCCGCGTGAGGTGACGGGTATCACCGAGACGGTTTCGAGCCCGGACCTACGATAGGCCGGGGGCGCTATGCGTGAAATAGATGGCGACGTCGCGCGGCGGCGATCGGCAAGCATGTGGACGTTGATCCATCCGCTGTTCGCGATCGGCCAACTCTTCGCGTTCTTGGTCAGCGTCGGATTGCTCGTCGCGTTCGCGTCCCATGTGGTGCCGTTCCACGCCGTTTCCGTGTCCGTGCTCGTCAAGATCGGGTTGATGGTAGGCGCCGTGATCACGGGTTCGCTCTGGGAGCACGACGTCTTCGGCTACTGGTGGTTCGCACCGGAGTTTTTGGCCGAAGACGTCATGACGCTCATCGTCTTTATTACGCAGCTCGGCTACCTTGCCGTCGCGTATCTGCATCCCGAACGGCTCGACGTCATCGTGATGATCCTCTGCGTGGCGTACGCGATCTATCTGGCCAACGTGGCGCAATACATCCATAAGACGCAGCGCATGAAAAAGGTAACGCCGGCCGAGCCACTTCGGCGCGTCGCATGAACGGCGGACCTGCCGTCCCCAGCGGTGAACGGACGCGAGCCGTCATCTTTCCCGCCCCTGGAGAGATCGCAACGTACGACGCTTCCCTGCGCGCCCCGACCGACGACGAGGTCGTCGTCGACACGTCGTATTCTTCGATATCGGCCGGAACCGAACGTCTGCTCTTCGGCGGGACGCTGCCGGGTTTTCCGGCGCTACGTTTCCCGCTTGTGCCCGGCTACGAAGCTGCCGGCGTGGTCGTGCGCACCGGCGCGGACGTTCGCGAGGTGCGCGTGGGAGATGAAGTGTTCGTCGGTGGAAGCATGTGCTTTACCGACGTGGCCGGGATCTTCGGCGGACAGGCGGCCCGCCTCATCAAACGGGCGGATCGCGTGGTGCCGTTGCGCGGCATGTCGCTGCAGGCGGCGCCGTTATTGGCACTCGCTGCGACGGCGTTGCACGGCGTCCGTCGCCTCGGCGACGTATCGAACGCTCGGGTCCTCGTGCTCGGGATGGGCGCGATCGGCCAGTTCGCCGCGCGCTTCTTGCACGCAGCGGGCGCGCGCGTGACGTGCGCCGACGTCAATTCGGAACGGCTCCACATCGACGTGCCCGTTCGGGCGCTGGACGCGAGCGACGCGAATTTCGAGATGGTTGCCGGCGAGTTCGATGCGGCAATCGAGGCGACCGGGCGCTCGGGCGAAATTGCGCGCTGCGCGCGCTCGGTACGCGCCGGCGGCGCGATAGCGTTGCTGTCGTTCTACGACGAACTGCGGGCGCCGTACGTCGATCTCTTCGTTAAAGAAGTCTCCCTGCACGTCGCGCGCGAGTGGACGCACGACGACCTCCTGGCCGCGCGCGACGCGCTCGCAAGCGGCGACGTCGGCGTCGGCTCGCTCGCGGACTACGTCGTGCCGGCGGCTGAATACGAACGCGCGTATCGCACGGCCTTTCACGATCCTTCCGTTTCGAAAGTGATACTGCAATGGGTGTAAGCAAGAACAGCACGGTCGCGTTTTACGGTAAGGGCGGTGCGGGCAAATCTTTCCTGACGAGTATGGTCGCGCGGACGCTCACCGAACGCGGCCCGCGCGTCTTGCAGATGGGCTGCGATCCCAAGCACGATAGCGTCATCACGCATTTCGGCGGTGCGTTCATCCCGACGGTACTCGGCACGTGGGCGCAATTTCAAAAAGATGGCCGCGAGGAAGAGCTGGCACCCGAACACATCATCTTCAAGGGCGACGGCGTGTATTGCATCGAGCTCGGCGGCCCCGAATCGGCACGAGGGTGCGGCGGCCGCGGCATTACGTTCGGCTTCGGTTTACTCGAGAAATGGGGCCTGTCCGAGTGGAACTTCAACTACATGCTGCTCGACTTTCTGGGAGACGTCGTGTGCGGCGGATTCGGCACGCCGATCGCCCGATCGATGGCCGATAAGCTCGTCATCGTCTGCAGTAACGAAGGCCAGTCGATGTATGCGGCAAACAACATTGCTTCAGCCGTTAAGTATTTTGCCGATCAAGGCGGCAAGACGCGTCTGCTCGGGCTCTTCGTGAACAAGGACGACGGGAGCGGCAAGGCCGCGCGGCTCGCGGAGTTCCTCGGCGTGCCCGTCCTCGCGTCGTTGCCCGTGATTGCCCAGGACGATCTCGCCGAGCAAGGTTCGCGCCACGCGCTCGTGGCGGCGGCGGTAGACAAGGTGATCCACGCGATCGATAACGAGCCGGCGCACTATCCCAAGCAGGTCGATTTCCACGACTTTATGGTCGCGCTCTCCGGCAATGCGGCAAAGATGGAAGGCACAGCGGTCGATGCCGACGAGTTGTGGTCGCTGCCCGACGTCGAGCCGGCATTCGCAAGCGTGCCCAACGGCGGCGCGCCCGACCATCGATATCTCGAGAGCGAAGACGACGCCGAAAAATTGCTCGTCCCGACGGTCGTCAGCGCCGGCGGCTTTGCCGTACCGTCGGCCGACTGGTAGCGCGTGAGCAAACAGCCGTCGTCCATGTGCCCCGCGTTCGGGGCGATCCGCAACGTTCTGCGGATGGAAGATGCCATGCCGATCGTGATTTCGTCGGGTGACGGATGCATGTACGGCCACACGTTCGTCGCCCACTTCTACGTCGCGAACCGGCCGATTTTCTCGCCCGGCGTATCGTCGCAAATGTGGGCCAAGGGGACGGTGTTCGACGAACTCAAGGCGATGGCGATCGAGATGGCGGAAAAACACGCTCCATCGCTCATCCCGATTTGTTCGCTCTGCGTGTCGGATACCGTCGGCTTGCCGTTCGAGTTGCTCCCGAAGCAGGTCGGCAACACGGAGATCGTCTACATTCCGCTGCCGGCTTATTCCGTGCACACGCACGCGAAGGCGAAGGACATCGTGGTCGACTCGCTGGTCTGGAGACTGCCGGCCCAGCGCAAAGCGCGTGCCGGCGTCAATCTCATCGGCGAAGTGTTTCCGAGCGATCCCGTGAAGATCGACGAAGTCTTACGGCGTATCGGCACGCACGTAAACACGCAAGTGCCCGGACCTCGGTGGGCGGATTACGTCGCTATGGTCGACGGAGCGCTCAACGCGCCGCTGCACCCGTTTTATAGCGAGAGCGTCAAGCGGATGAAGATGAAGCAAGGCTTGCCGTTCGTGGAAGGCGCTCCGGTCGGGGTCGACGGCACGTATGCGTGGATCAAGCGCGTCGGCGACGCGCTCAAGCTCGACCCCAAGCTCGTCGAAGCGGTCGCGGCGGACGAGCGCGCGAAAGTCGTTACGGCGATGGCCGACTATCCGCTAACGGGCTTGACGTTCATGGTCGCGGGCTATGAAGGGCACGAGTTCTTACTCGTGCGGCTGCTGCTCGAAGCCGGCGCCAGCGTGCCGTTTCTCTCGACCTCGGTCAATACCAATCCGCTCGCGCGGGAGGAGGAGGGGTGGCTGCGCGAGCACGGCTGCACCGTCTTGTACGGGGCGAACTTCGATGACGAGATCGGCGCGCTCGAGTCGCATACCTACGACTGCGTCATCGGCACGACGCCGCTCTGCGCGCATGCGAAAGAGCTGGGCATTCCGTCGATTTATTACACGAACGCGATGGCGACGCGCTCGCTCATGTTCGCCGACGGTGCGAGCGACGTGCTCTCACTCGTCGTGTCGACGTATCGCAGCAAAGAGCGCTACGATAAGATCGCGCGGTTCTTCAGCCCGGGCGGCGTGCCGCAGCGCACGCGAACGTCCTGGGCGCCGACCATCGACCTGACCGAGCACGTGCTCGCTCACGCGGGCGACGTGCCGCACCCCATGCTCGGCGACGCGCACTAATGGGCTTGCAGCAAGAACTGCCGAGCGACGTCGTCAATACGCCGATCCGCAAGCGCGTGACCGATCTCGATCATGCCGGCGGCGACACGGGCGCCATGCACGTGTTCGCGAGCCTGCGTGACGGAAACGTCGTGCTCGATGGTCCGGTCGGCTGCCACGTGATGCCCGCGGTCGCGGTCGTGAACTATACGGATAGCGTGCCGTATCTTCAGAATGTGACCTGTTCGGAGTTATCGGAAAACGAAGTAACGATCGCCGGCACCCTCGGCGTTCTCAAAGAGAAGGTCGCCCGCGCGAACGTGCCCGGGCGTCAAGTGTTCATCGTCAGTACGCCCATGTCGGAGCTGATCGGCGCGGCTTGGACGACGCTCGACGAAGGCGTCGCGGGCACGCCGCTCTTCTTTAACGCGCAGTCGCTCGACGACGACGAATGGCACGCTCGCGACCGTGCGTTGCTGTTCATGTGGCAGAACCGCGCGCATTTCGTCCGTCCGGCCGGCGCGGCAGTGGTGGAAACGAAACGTCCGTTGGTCAACGTCATCGGTCCGACGTACGGCTGTTTCAACTCGTATAGCGATCTCGCCGAAATCAAGCGGCTCGTTCGCGGCATCGGCGCCGAACTCAACCTCGTGTATCCCTTCGAAGCGTGCTCGTACGATACGGAGCGGCTCGGCGACGCTGCAGCGACGGTCGTGATGTATCGCGAATTCGGCTCTTCGCTCGCGCGCGAAGTCGGGAAGCCGGTTTTTTACGCGCCGTTTGGGCTCGAAGAGACGACCGAATTCCTGAGCGGACTCGGTCGAGCACTCGGGCTCGAGGCTGAGGCCGAGGCGTTCGTGCGCGAAGAGAAGCGTACGACGCTTGCCGCGTGGCACGATATTTGGCGTTCCACGCATAGCGACTTTTTTGCGAATAGCCCGATCGCAATCGTCGCGCCGCCGAGCTACAAGGACGGCCTCGAGCAGTATTTGGGCGGCGAACTCGGCTTGCCGATCACCTACAGTGCTTATCGCACCGGACCACAAAGCGCGCCGAGCGAGGCGGTTCGTGCCGCGTTATGCGAAGCGAGCCCGAGCCCCATGCTCGTCTTCGGCTCGATCAACGAGCGGATGATCATCGCACAAGAAAAGCTGCCGTCGCGATTCTATCAAGCCTCCTTTCCCGGCGCCGTGGTGCGCCGGGCGACGGGGACGCCGTTCGTCGGTTATGCGGGCGCGGTGTGGCTGCTGCAAACCGTGTGCGAAGTGCTCTTCGATACGCTTTTCGCTAACTTGCCGACCTCGTATGCGCCGCCGCAGCGGGCCGAACGGCCTACGTCCGAGATCATGCGCGAAGCGCACGGCATCGTCGCCGAAGCGGGTCGCGGCCAGAACAGCACCGTTGCGTGGAGCGACGATGCCAAGGCACTCGCCGAGAAAACCGTCAAGCGCGTGCCGTTCTTCGTGCGCGTATCGGTCACGAAGAAACTGCGCAGCGAAGCCGAGCGCATCGCGCGCACGCGGGGCGTGGACGTCGATCGCGCGATCGTCGAAGAAGTCACGGCGGCCTACGCTCCCAACCGTTAGCGCGCCGGCGCGTGTCGACGTCGCCGTACGTGCTGCTCGCAGCCTCCATCTTGCGGATTCCCGCGCGACGCATTCGCGCGCTCGCGCTCGGTGACGATCGCGCGCTACACGATTGGCTCGTCGACGAATCCGTGGAGCGGATCGCCCAAGCGCGCATCGAGGCGCGCATCGCTTACGACCGCTTGCAGACGTTGCAGGCGCGGCTCGTCGCGCTCGGCACGCCCGAATATCCCGCCGGTCTGCGCGACCTCGTCGATCCGCCGCCGTTCCTTTGCGTCCGCGGGAATCTGCCGGCACGTAGTCGTTGGCGCGAAGGGACGGCGATCGTCGGCACGCGTACGCCGGACCGGCGTTCCCGCGAGATGGCATACGCGCTGGGAAGGAACGTCCGTGCTCCGATCGTTAGCGGTTTAGCGCTCGGCATCGACGCTGCGGCCCACGAAGGGGCGCTTGCGTCAGGCGTTCCAACGTATGCGTACGTCGGAAACGGTCTCGCCGCCACGTATCCGACCGAACACGCCGACCTCGAGCGCCGCATCGTCGCGGGCGGCGGCGCGATTCTTTCGGAACTGTTGGCCGATGAAAGTGTCAGGCCATGGTCGCTCGTGCGCCGCGATCGCCTGCAGGCGGCGCACGCTGCGGCGATCGTGCTCGTACAAAGCGAGGCCGATCGTGGAGCGATGCACGCCATGCGGGCCGCCGTCAGACTCGACCGCCCGCGCTATGCATTTACTCCGCGCGAAGGAGCGGTGTTCGCCGGCAATGCCCAAGCGCTTAGCGAGGGAGCACACGAACTCGACTGGACATTCGACGGCTCGCGCGATACGCTTGACGACGTCGCACGAGGCCGTAGCTAGTGTACCGACCCGCAAATAGCGTTACACGAAGCGAGCGACTGTAACGTCTTGAGGACGCCGTACGCGAGGATGAGCTTGCGCATGACAGCAGCGAGTGCCACCCGCTTCGGTTTGCCGACGGCTACGAGACGGATGAACAGGGCATTGAAGACGAGGTTATGTCGTGTCGCCAACTACGCAAGCGTGCGACCGGCAGCGGGAGCTTCGTTTGGGCGCCCCGTGGAGCTCAGTACAAATCCGTATGTCGGCCCAACGGTCGGGGTGCAAGCTCGAGGTAAGGCAGTGCCGTCGTTCGTCACGCAACATGGAACGGGGCAGGACACGCAGCTCTTCCAGACACTAAAAGTCTGGGCGTAGCAGTCACGACGCCGATCCGCGTCGTGGCCGTTTGTCGAGGTTGAATGGTCGCGGCAACGCAGTGGGATTTCGGGCCCGGTCGACAAACGCTCACAACGGCGCTAATAGCGAGGAGTGACGAGTATCGGGGATCTTTCAAGCGTTCGATCTACGGAGCGCGTCCGATGGCGATCGGCTCGACGAACTGCCGTTCGGCGTCATCGTCGTCGATTGCAGCCGTACCATACTCGAATAGGATGTATACGAAAGCGAGATGACCGGTCTCTCTCTCTCTCTCTCTCTCTCTCTCTCTCTCGCGTGCTCGGCCGCAACTTCTTACGCGACGGCGCGCCGTGCACCGCGATTCGCGAATTCGAGGGACTTTGAGACGTTTCTCGCTTCGCGTGAGACGAGCATCATGCCGTTCGAATTTACGTTCCCGTTCGCGCGCGGACCGCAACGGGTCACGATCGTCTTCGTGCGGCTGAATTTCGACTCCGAGCCGGCGACGATTTGCGTTGGGCGTCGTCCTCACAGCGAGAACGAACGCTGACGCTCGCGGGCGGCGCGAGCTCGCCCGTACGTGCCGGGGCTGCCGTCGGCGGGTCGCCGTTCGTGCAGGCCGCCGGGCGTGGCGCATACGCCATCGACGCGTGCGGCCGCGAGTACGTCGATTATGTCATGGCGTACGGGCCGCTCCTATTCGGTCACGCACATCCCGCATTCGTAAGCGGTCTCGACGAGGCCGCGCGCGCCGGCACGGTGTTCGGTTCGACGTCGCTCGAGGAAGAGCGACTTGCGCGGCGCGTCGCCGGTCATCTGCCGTCGATGGAGCGCCTGCGGTTCACGACTACCGGCACGGAAGCGGTAATGAGCGCCGTGCGCGTCGCGCGCGCGTTTACCGACCGCACGCTCGTCGCACGTTTCTCCGGGAATTACCACGGTCACTTCGACGCTGCGTTGCACGATGCGGGCGCTTCGGCCGGCGCTGCGCACATCGCGCGAAGCGGCGTCCCGCCCGGCGTCCGGGCAGATAGCGTCGTCGCGCGTTACGACGACCTAAGCGATCTCGACCGGCGGCTTGCGGGCCGCGAACGCGATCTCGCTGCCATCGTGGTGGAGCCGGTCGCTGCGAACATGGGCCTCGTCGTTCCGAGCGATTATTTCCTCGACGGGCTATTCGCGCGCGCCCGCAGCTACGGCGCGCTCGTCATCTTCGATGAAGTCATTACTTGGTTACGACTTGGGCTCGGCGGTGCGCAAGGGATGATGGGCCGCTCGCCCGATCTTACGGCGCTCGGCAAGATCATGGGCGGCGGTTTTCCGCTCGCGGCATTCGGCGGCCGTGCCGACGTCATGGCGGTGCTGTCGCCCGATGGCGTCACGTTTACGGGCGGTACGTATTCCGGCAATCCGTTCTCGGTCGCGCTCGGGCATCGAACGCTTGACGTTATCGAAGCGGACCCAGGGCTGCACGAGCGGCTCGACGACGCGGCCCTCCGCCTCGCCGACGGCATCCGCGCCATATTTCGCGAGCGTGACGTACCGTACGCGGTCACGCAGCTCGCCAGCATGGTCGATTTCGCGTTCCGTCCGGGGCCGGCGGCGCGCAATTTCGACGAGCGCCGCGCGGCCGACCAGGAAGCGTTTGCGGCCTACTATCACGCAATGCGCGCTCGCGGCGTTTTGCTCGCGCCGTCGCCCAACGAATTGATGTTCTTATCGACCGTACACGGGCCGCGTGAGATCGACGTAACGCTTCAGGCGATCGCCGGTGCGTTCGACGTCTCGCGGACGGTGGTCACGTAGGGCACCCGAGTCGTCGGGATGGACGACGGACGCATTCGGGATTGCCGAAAACTTCGTGAAGCGTGCGAACGTCTGCAGGCGTTAATCGCGCACCGGCGTCGGGAAGGCGGCGACGCTTCGGTGGCCCTGCGCATCGATGGCGCTTACCGCGAAGAGCCAATCGTCTTTCGACAGCGGTACGGTGAGCGTCGTGGCCGTGCCGGCGTCGAAAGCACGCGTCCACGTCATTTCGTCGGTGCGGCGGGCCAGAACGCGATAACTCACGGCCCGCGGGACGGCGGGCCAGGCGAGCGTCGATACGTATTCGAGACGTTTCGCGGCGAGCGTCGGCTTGGGCGCTGCCGGCGCGAGGGCGAGCGTCGCAAGCGCCGCCACGTTCAGCCGCGTGACCCGTGCGAGATAGCCGAAATCGACGTACCTCAGGCGATCGCCATACGATACGCCGTTCTCGACGCGAACGTCCTGATGTTGATGGTCGAAATTCTCGTGGGGCTCGACGTAGCGGATCGCCGGGTAGCCACGCGAGGCGAACGACTCCTGATCTCCGCCGCGCAGAAATCGGTCCGTGCGGAAGACGAGGCGGACGTGCATGTCCGGCACGTAAGCCTCGCCCATTTCCTTCGCGAAGCGCGCGAGCTCGCGTGCCGGCGAATCGTTCTCGTTGCCCAGTGTGTCGACGCGCGCGGTCGAGGCGCCGGCCGGTAGCGCCTCGCTAAAGAGGCGCACGTCGCTCGGGCTCGCTTCGCCATCGTGGCCGGCGGGCGTCCCGATGATGTCGTCATTGAGGTTCGCTTCGACGACGGTGCCGCGAATTTTGAGCGCTTGCGCGTAGTGGTCGGAGCCGAACAATCCCTGCTCTTCGCCGTCGAAGCACGCGAAGACGAGCGTTGCTGCGTAATGGCGGCGTGCCATGACGCGCGCCGCCTCGATGACAGCCGCGACGCCGGAGCCATTGTCATCCGCACCGGGGGCGTCTTTGGTCGCGTCGTTGCCGTCCGAGTTGCGGGAATCGTAATGGCTCGACATGACGATCGTCCCGCGCGACGGCTCGTCGCCTCGCAATGTCGCAATCACGCTCGAGACGACGACCGCTCGCGGCGTCCGTTCCGTCTTAGCTTGCTCGTACGTGTCGAGCTCGACCGATAAGCGCGCTGCGCTGGTGCGTGCGATCGCACGGAATCGTCGGGCGATGTAGTCGCGTGCCGAAAAAACGCCGCGCCCGCGGACGCTCGAGGTTTCGGAAAACAGGTTGCGCGTGCCGAACGCGACGAGGCGCTCATCGGACGATCGCATCGCGGCGGCGGAAACGTCGCGCAGCATCGCGGAGATCGCCGGGTCGGCCGGCGAGACGGTCGTCGATACCGGGTCGGCGCCGAGCGCCGAGGTGGCCTGCGTCGCAACCGTCAAGGCGAGCGCCAGCGCGGTATGCCGAATCACACCGTACCGGATTCCGTGTCGACGAAGCCGGCAGCCGTCGCGGCGTTCTCGACGTCGCGCACGAGGCGCACGTACGTCAGCAATACGAACGACAGCACGAAGACGGCAAGCGCCCCTGCCGCTCCGCCCGCGCGAATGAGGTTAGCTTGCATTGGCGTAGGCCCGCTCGTCGATGCCGGTGCCGTCTGCCACCGCAGCGCGGGCGATCACGAGCGCTTGTTTGGCGGTCATCTGCGGCGGCGCGTACGACAACGGCGTTTTTGGGTGCATCCAGTTGCGTACGGCGGCCTTCGCACCGTTCACCGCCATACGGACGTGGGTGGCGGGCGACACTTTTGCCATCTCCTTGAAGAGGTAGCTGTCGAAGGTGAGTTCTTGCACTTCTTTCGTGTCGCACATGTCCACGAAGAACTCGCGGTTGCGGTTGCCGCGATATGAATAACGCTCCAACACTTCGAGGAAGTCGAACATCGTGCCGTATCGCTTTTGCCAAGCCTTCTCGTAGCGTTCGAGCTTGAATTTCGCATCGCCGAAATGCGCGTGCAGCGTTTGCGCCGCCAGGCGTCCGGCCGCCATGGAGAAGTAGATGCCCTCGCCCGACGTGTGCGCGACCATGCCGCCCGCATCGCCGACCAGTAACGTGCGGCCGTACACGAGTTTCTTGTGACGCGCCATCGGCAGCGGGTGGCCTTCGAGCAGCAAGCGCTTCGAGCCGCGGAGCTTATCGCCCGCGCGGCGTTTCACGCCTTCCAGGAAGGCATAGGAGCGATTGGCGTGTTCGGGGCGGCAGCCCGTGCCAACGGCCACATGATCGCCTTTGGGGAAGACCCAGCCGTAGAAATCGGGCGAAACGTCGTCGCCCAGATAAAGCTCGGCGGTCGTCTCGTAATACGCCATCGCGTCGTCCGGCAGCGTCAGCCGTTCTTGAATGGCGGAGGCGTGCTTTATTGCCGGGCGTCCGCACGATTTCGCCACCGCCGAACCCGCGCCGTCCGCCCCGACGAGTGCATCGGCGACGATCGTCTCTTCGCGTCCGCCACGATAGCGCAGCGTGACGCGCACCTTTCCTTCTGCGGTTTCTTCGTGCGACACGAACGTCGCCTCGCGCAGGTCGGCGCCGGCGTCTTGCGCTTTTTCACGCATCGCCCGATCGAGCACCTCGCGCGTCACCATGCAAATATAATCGTCTTCGCGAGCGCGCGTGCCGCGCACGTCCATGCCGACTTCCGAACCGCTCGGTCCGATTACGACCGCACGCTTCGTTCGCCGTTCGACGATGGCCGCGGGGACGCCGAATTCGGCGATGGCCTTGGGTGGAATCGCCCCGCCGCACGGCTTCTTGCGGCCGAGATCCCGCTCGACGAGCGTGACGTTGGCGCCGCTTGCCGCGAGATCGCCCGCTGCGATGCTTCCGCCGACGTTGGCCCCGATGACGATAACGTTCATTGCTTTAAAATCCTCCAAAGCGGACGGCGAGGGCCGAAGCGAGCATGCCCCATACGAACGGCGGTATCGCGCTCGCGCAATACCACGGCGCTAAACCTTTCGGGTCGCGAGCGAGCCGGCGTTGCATCGGCAACTGCACGACGAACAAGACGGTCATGACGGTAGCCGCAAGCCATGCACGATGCCCGGCGACGTATGCGATCGCGCATACTTGGAAGACGTCGATGAACGCGAAGGCCGCGCGTAGCGCGCGAACTGGACCGAGTAATACCGGCAGCGAGCGTAGTCCCAGTCGACGGTCGCCTTCGTAACTCTTAAAATCGTTGAGCGTCATCAACCCGTGGGACCCGAGCGAATAGAGTGCGGCCAGCACGATCGTTCCGCGCGACACGCGGCCGAAGGCGGCGCTGCCGGCCACCCAGGCAAAGCCCTCATACGACGCGGCGCATGCGAGATTCGCAAGCCAGCCGTTACGCGCTTTAAGCCGTAACGGCGGTGCGCTGTACGCAAACGCGAGCACCATGCCGCCCAGTGCGAGCCACAAGACGTTCGGACCGAGGCCGTAGGCCAAGGCCAGGGCGGCAGCCGCGAGCAGCGCTGCGATGGCGAAGATGGCCGACGGCGCGAGCGCGTTTGCCGCAGTCGGCCGCGCCGGTTCGTTGATGCGATCGACGTCCCGGTCGAACCAGTCGTTAACGATTTGCGAAAACGCGCAAAGCAGCGGACCGGCGAGTAGCATGCCGAGCAGCACGCGCCCGACCGACGGCAGCGTCCACGATGCGCCCGCCGCCACGCAGCCGACGAGCATGGCCCACATCGGTGCAAACCACGTGCCGGGTTTCGCAAAGGTCCGCAGCGACGCATTGATCCCGGCGGCACCGCGTTCGCGATCGGCGAACGGAAGCATCATTGCGCCAAAGCGTCCGACGGTCGTCACGGTCGATCGCGCCGATTCGCGCAGCGGCGTCGCTCGGTCAGCCACCGACGTGCTCCCGCGCGCGTAAGAGCACCGCTTCGTCGATCGTCGCGATCGAACGCTCGCGCGCATAGCGCTCGACGTTATTGCGAGCTTTCTTGCGCACGAAGAAGGGAATGCGACCGAGTAAGCGCTCGGCAGCGGGGTCCCATGCCGGGCCTTCTGCTACGGCGGACGGCTCGTCGCGGTCCGGCTCGGGGGCGGCTTCCGCGTAACGCCCCTGGCCCCGCGGGCCAAACGTTTCGATCAAGTGATGCTCGAGGCCCAGGATCTGTGTGGTATTCACGAGGTCGCCGATGTGATTCGCGCCCTCGTAACCAACGAACGGCGCGTAGCCGAGCGGAAAGTTCAGAATGTGCGCCGGTGGGGAGACGACCGCGCACGGCACGCCTACGGCGCTGGCTGAGTGACGTTCCATTTGAGAACCGAACACGATATCGGGTCGCACGCGGTCGATCTCGCGCGCGACCACTCGATAGTCGCTCGTCGCTAAGACGTTGTCGCACACGTCCGCGACGCGTTCGCGCAGCCACGTTTCCCATTCGAGCGCGTACGTTCCGACGAACTCCACGTGCATGTCGAGTTCCTCGCGCATCACGCGCGCAATGCCGGCTGCGGCCGTCGGCGCTCCAAAGACTGCGACGCGCTTCGACGACAGCGCGTGTGCGTCGACCGTGCGGGCGTACCACAGCAGCTGGCTCGCTTTAGCGGCTTCGGCGATCCGCGTCCCCGGAATCTCGCAGTAGCTGCACAGCTCGCGCAAGAATCGCGTCGTGCCCGCTTCACCATACGGTAACTCGCGCGCGTACGGCGTGCCGAAACGTTCGCGCAGATACTCGAGCGTCGGCTGTGCGAGCTCATGCGCGAGCCCGACGTTGACCCAGGCGTGGCCGATCCGACGTACGTCATCCGGGCTCGCGCCCAGCGGCAAGACGCAATTGACGTCGATGCCGACGCCTGCGAGCGAACGCCGCAGCGACTCGACGTTCGAGCGGTCGTGGAAGCCGAGCAGCGACGGCCCGATCAGGTTGATCGATGGCCGTTCGGTCCGCGTGACGTCCTGCGCAAAGCGGGCGACGATGTCGCGCGTCGTCTTGGCGAACGCAGAGATTTCCGTGTCGCGCACCGGATGGGCGTTGGCCAGCACGATCTTGTCGCGCAGCGGCCCCGGCGGCATCATCGCAATCTCGCCGTCCAGCGGCTCCTGCAACACCGCAGCGGTGGCGCTGCGCGTGACGACGATGAGTTCGGGATCGTCGCGCCGGTCGATCTCCGCAAGCAGTGGGGGCACGTTCGCGGCGGCCCCGGCAAGCGTCGCTTCCGAGAGCGCGCTCACCGACAGTGGAGCGGTGACTCCCAGCCGTTCGAACATCGCGAGCATGATCGTTCCGTAACCGTCGCCTTTGGGCGCTCGCAACAAACAGTGCACCTTTGCGAACGACGCTGCAGCCTTCGCGACGCCGACGTGCGCCGGCGCTTCGTAATTCCATACCGCGAGCTTCAAGCGCGCACCGGCTGACGGAAGAATGAAAGGTCGATCGGCACGGCCGCAGTACCGCTGCTTGCCGCGCGTGCCGCGAGGGCTTCGTGGCGCCGCAGACTAGCGGCGAACATTCCGAACAGCGTGGCGGCGCCGGCAAAACCGCCGATCGGCTGAAACGTGAGTTCGGTCGACCACTTCACCGCGAACCCCATGCCTTCCAAAGGGTTGGCGACGTTCAGGTTTGCGACCACGAGGTCCGGGCGGTCGGCGCTCAACCGTGCGAATAGTTCGAAGCGATCCGGCCGTTCGAGCACCTCCGCTCCTGCCAACGCCGCGCTTTCGGCTGCATGAAATTTCTTGTAGACGTTCGGGGTGCCGATGAGCGACACGCGCGCACCGGCCGCGCGAAGCGTGCGCGCCAGCGGCAATTCAACCATCGCGTCCGACGCGAAGGCAATCGTTTTTCCACGTAGCGGCGCAATCGCGGGCTCGAGCGCCGCCCATGCGTCGCGCTCGCGCTCGGCGTACGACACGGTCTTGCCAAAAGCAGCGCCCAGCGCCTCGTAGAACGCGCGCGCCCCGTCCGGTCCATAAGGAAACATCGTGCGGTGCGGTTTGCAGCGGCGCGTCCGTTCCGCATACGAAACCGCGCCGAACAGATATGGATGGACCGGCGCCAGGACCGTATCGCGGCCGATGGGAGGGACGGCAAGCGCGCTCTCCCCGGGAAGAAACGCGGGCTCGGGTAAGCCCATCGCCCGGCATTCGAGGCGAATCTCCGTCTCTTCGAGCGCTGAAAGGCATCCGAGGATGACGAGATTACGATCGTCTCCGACGGGTGCGCGCTCGATCATCGCCTGCAGTACGTGATCTTCGCCTTGTGTGTACGAGGCATCGAAGCCATCTAAGCGGCAAGGATAGACGCGAACCCCGAACTCCCGCTCGAGCGGCGGCGCGCAACCCGCAACGTTCATTTTCAAGATCTCGGGCGTGCAGGTCGAGGCGAGGAAAATCGCCTTTGGCGCGTGTTCGGCAACGATTGCCTCCACCAGCGGCCGCAGTCCAGTTAGCGGATCGGCGCCTCCGAGGTCATCCTCATCGAGGACCGCCGTGGCGAAGCGCGGCTTCGCGAAAATCATGACGCCGAGCGCCGTCTGCAGAAAGCCTTGGCACGACCCCGTGCCGACGACGAGAAAAAACCCGTCCTGCATCTTGTGGTGAAGCCAGCCGATGGGCGCGAGCGAACAGAAATCGTCCCGTTCGATGACGTCGCTCTGCGAATCGAACAACCCGCCCACCCCGTAACGCGCGCTTCGCCGTATCATCGCGCGGAGGGGCGGCGCCGTCCCGTGATGGGCGTCACGCCCAGATTGCGAGCGTTTTAGGCGACGTGCGTCGAGGTGCGGCTCCGCAAGGAACGCCCGAGCACGACCGTGGTGCCGGCTCCGGGCTGACTCGTCACCGAAAACGTATCGCAGCAGTGTTGCATGATCGGCAGTCCGCGCCCGCGTTCGCAATCCCCGCCGGGTAACGTCGCCTGCGGGCGCTCGGACGGTTCGAACCCGACCCCGAAGTCGCGGACCGTGACGATGAACTGCTGCATGTCGAATTTGATTTCGACTTCGATCGGGAGCTCCGTGCCCGAGTGCTCGATTGCATTAGCGAGTGCCTCGCCTACCGCCGTCATCACGTGCGCGAGATCGTCTTCGTCGACGCCGTGTGCCTGAGCGAAGCCGGTGATGCCCTCGCGCACCACGCGAGAGAAGTGAGGCCGCGGCAGTACTTTCAGCGTTATCGCCGCTTCGAGCTTCATGGGATTGATTTCTGCGTTCCCGAACGCTGCACGAGCGAAACAATATATAACGAAGGGTTGGCGCTTCGTGGAGAGCAACCGTCGCCCTCGCTAACCGCAGCTCGGAAGGATCACTATGACAACCCGCAGCGCACCCACCGGCCAAGAACTCGATGGGCTGGCCGTCCAAGCAGAGACCGCGCATGCACGCATCTCGACGGCAAAAGGCGATATCGTCTTCCGTTTCTTTCCCCACGACGCTAAGCAACATGCCGCGGCCTTCATCAAACTCGCGAGCGACGGATTCTACGATGGACTCACGTTCCACCGGGTGGAGCCGGGCTTTGTGATTCAAGGGGGGTGCCCGGAAGGCACGGGAACCGGCGGCCCGGGATATCAGCTCGCTGCCGAGTTCAACGAGCGGCCTCACGTTAAGGGCGCGGTGGCGATGGCGCGATCGACTAACCCGAATTCGGCCGGATCGCAATTCTATATCTGCTTAGGGGACGCTCGCTTCCTCGACAAGCAGTACACGGTGTTCGGGCAGGTGACCGAAGGGCAAGACGTCGCCGATACCATCAAAGTTGGCGATATTATGAACGAAGTCGCCATTGAGTAACCGCTAGTTAAACGCTCCGTTGACGGCGGACGCGATTTTGCGAATCGCCATGTTGCCGAGCGAGAAGTCGCCGAGGTCCTTCGTCAATACGACGATGACGTAGGGCGACTCGCCGTACGGATCGACGATGCCGGCATCGTTGCGCACGCCGTCGATCTCGCCCGTCTTATTCGCGAGCGGCGTCCCTAGCGGCAGACCGCGCGCAATCTTGTCACGATCTTCTTGCCGCAAGAGTATGTCGATCATTTTGCGACAGGAACGCGGCGAAGCGACGGTAGCGATACCCTCGTGCGCGCCGCGCTCGATCTGATAGAGTAACGTACCCATGTCGCGAGCGGTGGTCAGGTTTCCGCTGTGGTGCGCGATCGCATTTACATCCATGAAGTGACGCTTGAGTTGCGTGTGACGCAGTCCGGCTTGCGAGATCGTCCGGCGGATGCGATCGAATCCGACGTAGTCGATCAGGACGTTGGACGCGGTATTATCGCTTTGCTCGATCATCGCTCGCGCCAAGCGATCGATCGTGAAAACGCTGCCCGGTTCGTACGCATCGAGCACTTCCGAGCCGCCCACGAAGTCGGCATACTTTAGCGTGATGCGTTCGTCGAAGACGCTCGGGCCGTGCTTTTCGGCATAGCGAAATAGCGCCAGAAGGATGAGCAATTTTGCCACGGAGGCCGTCGGGAAGACGTCGTCGGCGTTGAGCGCCAACGCGGAAGCGCGCCCCATCTTACGCGCATAGAGCCCCACCGTACCCGATGATTCGCGCGCGAGCGTCTGCAATCGCTCGTCCAGCGGCGTCGAGGCACGCGCCGGACGCGCGAGAAAAACGGCCGTCATCCCGGCCGAGAACGTCGATCGTTTCACGAGATTGCGTAACCCCTACGAACGGAGTTTCGGCAATTCCTCGCGCGTAGCGTACAAGTTGCGGCGGAGACGCCGCAAGCACGGCGAACCGGCACGCGGAGGAGTCGGCGATGGCGGCGATCTTGAGCGGTTTACCGGCGGTCTCGGACGACGATCTCATCCGCATGACGAACCAAAACCCCGGCTGGAAGATCGAGCGTACCGACGATGGGAGGCTGCGCCTGAGTCCTACGCACACCGATGGGGGCGCGAAGAGCGGCGAGGCGTTCGGACAGCTGCGCGACTACGCTAAACGGTACGGCGGCAAGGCATACGACTCATCGACCGGCTTTAAGACGCCGCGCGGCGGCGTCCTAAGCCCGGACGCCGCATGGATCTCCGCAGAACGAGTCGCCGCACTTTCCCCGGACCTGCGACGGACGTTCCGGCAGATCGCTCCCGACGTCGTCATCGAGGTCGCATTGGATACCGATAGTTGGCCCGACGTAACGGCGAAGATCGATTCATTCTATGATAACGGCGCTGCCTACGCCGTTGCGATCGATCCCGATGCTGAGGCCGTTTACGAGCGAGGAACGCCGCCGGCGGGTCTAGCGCTCGACCTCGCGGCCATTACCCGGGCTTGAGCGGTGTTCGCTCTCCGCATCGCGCCGGCAATGCTCGGCGGCATCGCGCTGACGCTACTTCCCGCACAGGCGGCGCCGCCGGTGCTTGCCGGCGCAACCTTCGTCGTCGACCCAGGGCACGGTACGCGTTATCGTGACGGTCGCGAACTCAACGTTGGTGCGGTGGGCGCTCACGGCGCGCAAGAGCGCACCGTCGTTCTAGGCGTCGGTGAAGACGTCGCGCGTCTGTTGCGCCAAGACGGCGCACGCGTCGTGCTCACCCGGTCGTACGCGCGACCGTTCCGCACGGCGACGATTTTGCGTCTCGACAATCGCGCGCGGGCGGCGCTCGCGAATCGCTTGCACGCCACCGCATTCGTGGCGATCCACGCCGACGCGTCGCCGGACGCTGGCCGGCGAGGTACGAGCGTCTTCTGGCTGCGTCCCAATTCGTTGACGCTGGCACGCGCGATGCGCCGCCGCTTGCGTTCGCTCGACTTCGGCGAGGCAGAATTTCGCGCTCGCGATCTCGCCGTGACGAGCGAAGCGCGGGTGCCCGCGGTGCTCGTCGAGATCGGCTTTGTTTCCAACGCCGCTCAGGCGTCGCAACTGAGCCGGCCGCACGTTCGCGAGCGCATCGCCGAGGCGATCGTGGCCGCCTTGCGCGATACGTTCGCGGATTCGCGTGACGGCACAGGCGGCGATTAGCTTCCCGTACCTTGATAGCGGTCGACGCCGATCCGCCAGAACGCATACGGCAACGCGAACCATACCAAGCCGACGAGCGGCGTTGCGAGCCCGAGCGCGGGCGATAGCGTCGACGCGTCGCCCGTTTTATGCAAGAGGAACGACGCTGGAAAGTAGTTCATAAATGCGAACGGAAATACGAAGGTCAAGATGAAGCGCACCGCGCGCGAGTAGATGCTGATCGGATAGCGCGTGAAATCCTGTTCGAGCGACATTACGACCCAACGGAGGGCATCGACGGCGACGACCCAGAAGGCGATCGTCGCGACGGCGAGTTGAATGCCGAAGTCGATTAATGCCCCGCCGGCGACGACGAGCGGAACGTAAAGCAAAAACGCCGCGTCGACGTGTACGTGCGTATACCAGGTAGCCACCCCGAGGAAGACGCACGCAAGCAACAGCTCGTCCGGCCAGATTTGTTGTGGCGTGGTGAGTGCCTGGAACAGCGGGTCGAGCGGACGCACGAGAAACCGGTCGAAGCGGCCTTCGCGGATCATGTTCGGCACGTCGCCGACCGTAAAGAAAAACGTGTTGTGGAATGCGTGGCCGGTCATCCAGAGCGCATACAAGAACGCCATCTGGCGGAAGTCCCAGCCATTCATCGACGGGAACCGCGCGAGCGTCACCCATAACGCCGCGAGCGCCGTGCCGTGATAGACGAACGTGAAACCGAACCACAACGCAAAGTTCGCACGGTATTCCAATAGGGTCAGCAGATTGATCCGCCAGTACTGAGCATAGACCGCGAGCACGCGGGTGACGTTCGTCACGCTTAGCGGCGCGACCTGACGCACCGTAGCGTTCCGTTCGATGCACCCATGGTGGGAGGGCGCGCGACGTAGTGGTCCGGCACAACGATGCGATCGCGATCGTCTTCATCGCGCTCGTCGGCCTGCTAGGATTCGTGTGGATTTCTCGGGCGCCGGGGGATTTGCAGCGTCGCGAGAGGGCAGCCGACGTCGCGGCACGGCAAGTCGACGTAGTCCGCGACATCGCGCTGCTCGGCCCGCACGCCCGCGAACCGTCGGTCCGAGTCGCCTTGCGAGATTACGCGGGCGTCATGGAGGCCACGGCCCAGGAGCAGGGGACGCGATCCCCGGCCATACGCCGCTTCGCCTTCGCGGCGCGGTACGGCGACCGGGCGGAGATCGCGGCGCTCGCGCCCGTGGTCGGCGATCTCGAACGCTTCGCACGCGATTCGTACCGGCAGGATTGGCGCGCCCGAAAACATTTGATCGTCGTCGAGAAATTTGCCGACTTCGCCCTCGTCCTGTTTGCGGTGCTGCTCTACGTGCGGCTCATCTATCGGCCGATGCAACGCGAGATCGACGCACAGCATGCCGCGATGGCCGCGCAAATCGATGCGCTGGAACGCAGCGAAGCGCGGCTGGCGCGGGCACAGCGGACCGCTCGCGCGGGCGTTTGGGAAGTGGAGCTCCGTACCGGGTCGGTGTCATGCACGGACCAAGTGTACGACCTCGTGGGTTCCGGCGAACGCTTCGTGCCCGACGTGCCGCGGCTCATGGCGTTCGTTCACCCCGACGACCGCGGACGCGTCGTGTCCGCCGTTCGCCGCGCGCGGCGCCAACGGACGTCGTTCGCGCTCGACATTCGTCTCGTCCGGGGCGACGGATCGATCTGTTGGGTGCAGCAACACGGCGAGTTTACGTTCGATCGGACGAGCGACCGTGCGGTTAGCTTTTTTGGCACGGCACTCGACGTTACGGCGCGCAAGGTCGCAGAAGAGCGCCTCGCCTATCGCGCATTGCACGACTCGCTGACGGAATTGCCCAACCGGCTCTTGTTACTCGATCGGCTCGAAGGAGCCGTCGAACGCGCGCGCCGTTCGCGTAACGAAGGCGCGGTGGTGTTCGTCGACCTCGATTCCTTCAAAGAAGTCAACGATACGTACGGTCACCTCGTCGGCGATCTGTATCTCAAAGAAGCCGCCCGCCGTCTGCGCGCGATAGTGCGCGAAACCGATACCGTCGCCCGTAACGGCGGCGACGAATTCGTCCTGCTGCTCGAAAACGTCGGCACCCGGGATGCCTTCGATCGCCTGCTCGTCGAAATCGTCGCGACGCTGAAATACCCCTACGAGCTCGGCGTAATGACGCTTAGCGGTTCGGCCAGCGTCGGCGTCAGTTTCTTTTGCGGCGAAGAGGAGTCGCCCGACGACCTGATTCGCAGCGCGGACGCAGCGATGTATTACGCCAAACAAGCCGGCGGCGGCGATGCGCGGACGTACGACTCGGAGCTGCGCGACGAAACGGAAGCCCGCCTCGCGCTCGAAAAGGACGTTCGTGGCGCCGGCGAGCGTAGCGAGTTCGATCTGGCCTTCCAACCGATCGTCGACGTCGCGAGCGGCGGCCGTATTACTGCATTCGAGGCGTTGATTCGTTGGCATCACCCGACGCTCGGGACGATCGAGCCGGTGCGGTTCATCGAATCGATCGAAGCGAATGGTCTCATCGTCATCGTCGGCGAGTGGGTGTTGCGCACGGCCTGTGCGAGCGCGCGCCGCTGGCACGAAGCCGGATACCGGCAGCTCGCAATCGCCGTCAACGTTTCGGCGCGACAGTTGCAGAGCGAGGGGTTCGTCGCCATGGTCGCGCGGACGCTGGCAGAGACGGGCTATCCGCCGCGTCTGCTCGAGCTCGAATTGACCGAAAGCGCGATCATGAACGACATCGACGCGACGATCGACGCCGTGCGGACGCTTCGCGACCTCGGCGTGCGCATCGCGATCGACGACTTCGGCACGGGATACTCGACGATCGCGTACCTCAAGCACTTCGACGCCGATACGGTCAAAATCGATCGAATGTTCGTCCGCGACCTCATCGACGGCCGGCGCGACTGCGACATCGTCCGTTCGATCACTGCGCTCGCGCACAACCTCGGCTGCCGGGTCGTCGCGGAGGGCGTGGAGACGGCCGAGCAAGTCGCGTTGCTCTGCGAGCTCGAATGCGACGCGCTGCAAGGGTACTACTATGGCCGGCCGATTCCGGCCGCCGAGCTCGACGCCGCCCACCTCGACGAGCTCATGCTCGCTCCCCGGTATCTCCCTGCAACCCTGACCGGGTTGAAAGCAATGTGACTACGCACGCCGCTTCCCTCGTCGTTCAACGCTCGGCCGACCGGGCCCATTTCCACCACGGCTGGCTCGATACGCACCATTCGTTCAGTTTCGCCGGATATTACGATCCGCGTAACGTCAATTGGGGCGCGCTTCGCGTCTTTAACGACGACGTCGTCGCGCCGGGTCGAGGCTTCGGCGAGCATCCTCATCGCGATATGGAGATTCTCACCTACGTGCTCTCGGGCGAACTCGCGCACCGCGATTCGCTCGGCAACGAGCGAGTCGTACGCGCCGGCGCCGTGCAGTATCTCAGTGCCGGAACCGGTATCGTCCACGCCGAGTACAACGCCTCGGCGGAGCATCCCGTGCATTTCGTACAAATGTGGGTTGCTCCACGCGCGGCCGGACTTGCCCCACGCTACGGCCAGGTCGACTTTACGGTTGCGGATCGCCGCGAACGCTGGCTGCGCATCGCTAGCGGCGTCGCCGGTGCCGATGCGCCGATCGCCCTGTGGCAAGACGCGAGCGCCTCGGTCGCGCGTCTCGAAGGCGGCAGTTCGCTTCGGCTGGCGGTCGGGGTGGGACGGCTGGCATTCTTGTTCGTCGCGCAGGGCGACGTCGCGATCGGCGGCGAGCGTCTGCACGCGGGCGACGCGGCGCGCATCACCGGACCACTCGACGATGCGGTGTCGGGCGTGGGCGAACTCGTCTTATGGGACGTTCCGCCGGTAACCGCTGGTTAGCAGGGCGCTAGTGTACCGACCCGCAGATAGCGTTACAGTCGCTCGGCGCCTTTTCGTCTTCGCATCGTCGCTCGTCGCTTAAATTGCCCTGCAATTCTGCGCTCCTCGCTCCTCGCGGAGCCAAAAACCCGCCGTCGCTTCGTGTAACGCTATTTGCGGGTCGGCACACTAGTTCGCGAACTCCCGAGCGAGCGACGGCAGCGCCTCACCGAACGTGGGATGGATTGCGACGAACGCGTCGACGTCGCGCCACGTCGCACCACGTTCGATCGCGAAGGCCAGGCTGTGAACGATCTCGCCCGCTTCGTAACCTACGAGCGTCGCGCCCAGGATGGTGCCGTTCTCTTCATCGACGATCATGCGATAGAAGCCGGTATCGAGATTCCATTCCGCGCCGCGCGCGACGTCGGTTAGCGGTAAAGTCCGCGACTGCGTCGGCCGAGTCAGCTGACGAGCCTGAGCGGCGTTGATGCCGGTGCGCGCGAGTTGCGGCTCGGTGAAGGTCGAATACGAGAGTACGCGGTCGTGACGGGTTCGCGGCCGGCCGGCAAAGATCGATTCGAGACGCCGATAATCTTCCCACGATACGTGCGTGAACGCCGCCTGTCCGGCAGCTTCGCCTATCGCGTAGACGCCGGGACACGTCGTCTGCAGCCGCTCGTCGACCACGATGACGCCGCGCTCGTCGAGCGCGATTGCGGAGCGCTCCGCGTCGAGCGTGTCGGCATTGGAGCGCCGGCCGGTCGCAACTAATAACGCGTCCGCCTCGAGCGGCGCTCCTTCGGCGAACGTAAGCGTAAAGGCGCGACCGTTATGGGAAACGCTTTGCGTATCGGCATTGGGGCGGAACGCGATGCCCTCCGCTTCGAAGGCGCGTCGCACGACGTCGGATGCGTCGGCGTCTTCTTGCGCCAATACCCGAGCGCCGCGACCGACGATCGTCACGTCCGATCCTAGCCGCGCCGCGCCTTGGCCGAGTTCCATTCCGATATAGCCCGCGCCGAGCACGGCGAGCCGCTGCGGTAAACGTTCGAGGTCGAAAAACGTCTCGTTCGTCAGATACGGCGTTTGCGCGAGGCCCGCCAATTTGGGAACGAGCGGGCGCGATCCGGTATCGATAACCACCCGCTCGCCGCGGAACGTACGCCCGCCCCCGCTAACGATGCGATCGCCCGTAAAGCGTCCTTCGGCGTGGACGACCTCGACGCTCGACTCCGCAAAGGTTCGCACGGCGTGACCGTGCCAATCGTCGCGGATGCGGCGCACGCGTTGCATCACGGCCTCTTGATCGACGCGGACGGTCGCGTGGATGCCGAGCGACAATGCCGAACGCGCTCGTCCGGCATTGTGGGCTGCGGCGAGGAAGGCTTTGGACGGCGTGCAGCCGTTATTGACACACGTACCGCCCAAACGTGCGCGTTCGAGGAGGACGACGCGGCGCCCGGCGGCGGCTTGCGCGAGAGCGAGGGGCCGGCCGCCTTGGCCGCTGCCGATGACGACGAGATCGACCTCTTCCATCAACCACCTTGTACGACGACGCGACGCTCCGCCGCCCGCCAAACGACGTAGCCGGCGGCGGCAAAAATGACGATCCAAGCGAACTGGGTTCCCAGTGCCTGCACCCAAGCGCCGGGCGGAAGCTGTCCGATGTAGATCTGCAACGGTACGGAATAGATCGACGCAAACGGAGAGTGCTGCACGATGGCGCCGAGCGTGCCGGGAAACAGCGATAGCGGTACGAGTTGGCCGCTGAGAAGATCGGAAAGCCAGCGGATCGAGAGTTGCACGGCATGAATCTCGAGCGTCCAGAACGCCACCGCGTTCATAATGAAATTAATGAAGAAATTTAGGATATAACCGAGCGCGCAGGCGATTGCGAAGGCCGCAAACGTCGCGAGCGACGGCACGTCGACGCGAACGAAAGTCAACGCGATCGCGAGCGACGGTACGATGGCGAGCGCTTCGAGTGCGGTACGGCCCACGCCGTCGGCAAAGAAGAAGAGCGGCAACTCGATCGGCTTCATGAGGTCGGTCGCGATCGATCCATCGCGGATGCGCGTTTGGATGAGGCGCGTGCCGTCGACCTCCAGAACGAGCGACATGAGCAGCGCGACGACCGAGTACGTCACGATCGCATGCAGCGGAAGGTCGGCAGGGGCGGCGTTCTGCGCGTATAGCGCCCGCCACACCGTGCTGAGCAAGTAGATCCGCACGACGACCGACGCGACGCTCGTGAAAACGTCGAAACGATAAGCTGCGGCGCGGGCGAACGCCTTGCGCGCAAACTCGACGTACGGTGCGAGCGCGTTCATGCGATCGGTGCTTCCACGGGCGAGAGCTTGCAATCGGGATCTGCATAACCCTCGACGTAGATCCGCCGGATGATCGATTCGAGTTCCGGTTCTTCGATCGACACGTCGCGGATCGGCAGCGCTTCGGCCACCCGCCGGATCAGCGCGTCGGCGCTATAGTCGTTACGGTCGAAGCGCAGCCGCACGACGTTTCCCGTGCGCTCGACCGCGACGCCGGGGAGCGCGACGTCGCGCGCCTCGGATGCTTCGCCGTCGAGTTCGACGACGAGCGTGCGGTGGGTGCCGTATTGATCGCGAATGCGCTCGATCGTCCCGTCGAAGATGATGCGTCCGTCATCGATGAGAACGATGCGACGGCACAACCGCTCGACGTCGGCCAGATCGTGCGTGGTCAGGATGACGGTCGTGCCGCGTTCGGCGTTGACGCGCGCTACGAACTCGCGGATCGCTTCCTTTGCGACCACGTCCAGCCCGATCGTCGGTTCGTCGAGATAGACGATGCGCGGATCGTGCAGCATCGCCGCCGCGAAGTCGCCGCGCATGCGCTGGCCGAGTGAGAGCTGGCGCACGGGCGTGCCCAAAAACTCATCCATTTCGAGCAGCGCCGTGAAGTCGGCAAGATTGCGCCGGTAGCGCTCTTTAGGGATGGCGTAGATGGCGCGCAGGAGTTCGAACGACTCGCGTAGCGGCAGATCCCAATAGAGTTGGCTGCGCTGGCCGAATACCACGCCGATGTTGCGAGCATTGCGTTTGCGCTCTTGATGTGGAACGACGCCCGCCACGCGAATGAAGCCGGAAGTCGGTACGAGGATCCCGGTCAACATTTTGATCGTCGTCGATTTGCCGGCCCCATTGGGTCCGATGTATCCGACGAGTTCGCCCGATTCGAGCGCCATCGACACGCGGTCGACGGCCACCCGTTCCTCACGCTCGCGACTGAACAGCGTGCGCAGTGCGCCGCCCTTCCCGCCATGACGTTTGACCGTACGAAAGACTTTGCGCAGATCGCGCGTTTCGATGATCGGCATCCGTCGATGCGAGTTCGGGCCGCGTCGGCAGCCTTCCGGCCGGGTACGGACGGACGGTGACGACGGTGTGGGTGACGGGGGACCAAGTTACGCCGCACAACTCGGCGCTCGCAGGCCTCGACCCGCGTCAGACCGTGATCTTGATGGTCGAGTCGATCGCTCGTTCGCGCCAGCGACGCTACCACAAACGCAAGCTCGCGCTCATCTTTTCCGCGATGCGCGGCTACGCGGACGATCGCCGCCGTGCTGGATGGACGCTCGACTATCGACCCGAGTGCGACGACTTCGAATCGGCGCTGGCCGAACACGTACGCACGTACGCACCGGATCGCTTTCGCATGATGGCGCAGTCGGAATACGGCGTCGACGCGCGCATGGCGTCGGCGGTCGCAGAGCATGGACTACAGCTCGAAATAACGCCGCACGCCAATTTCATCTCGACGCACGACGAGTTTGCGGAGCTCTTCGCCCGCGGTGCCGAGCGCATTACCATGGAGACGTTCTACCGGCGCATGCGCAAGAAAACCGGTCTGCTCATGGATGGCGATGCGCCTGCGGGCGGTGCGTGGAACCTCGACGCGGAGAACCGCCGCCCGCCGCGGCGGGGGATGCAGTTCCCGCCGCAGCCGGACGTGCCGCTTCGGGCCCATGTGCGAGCGGCCGTCGAGATGGTGGAACGACGATTTGCGGATCATCCGGGCGAGACCCGCGACTTCGACATACCGACCACGCGCGCCGACGCACTGGCGTATGCGCACGACTTTTTCGCGACGCGCTTAGCGCTTTTCGGTCCGTATGAGGACGCGATGGTCGCGGGAGAACTACGGCTGTACCACTCCCGGCTTTCCGCGCTCATTAACGTCGGACTGCTCCATCCGCTCGAACTATGCGAGCGCGCGGAACTGGCGTACCGTAGCGGCGAGGTGCCGTTACAATCGGCCGAAGGTTTCATCCGCCAATTGATCGGCTGGCGCGAGTTCATGTGGCAGACGTACTGGCGGCTTATGCCGGAATACCGTACGCGCAACGCTTTGCAAGCGACGCTTCCGGTGCCGATATTTTACCAAGACGGCGACACCGGGATGTTTTGCGTCGCCGAGACGATGCGATTCGTGCTCGAGCGTGGATGGGCGCACCATATCATGCGCTTGATGATCCTCGGCAACTTCGCGCTCATTGCCGGCATCGATCCGCAAGCGATGACAGACTGGTTCTGGGAAATGTTCGTCGACGGGTACGACTGGGTCATGGTCCCCAACGTCGTCGGCATGAGCCTGCATGCCGACGGGGGCGTCGTCGGCACCAAGCCCTATGCCGCATCGGCCAACTACATCAATAAGATGTCCGATTATTGCGGCCGCTGCCGCTACGATCCGAAACGAACGTCGGGCGACGACGCATGCCCGTTCAACGCGCTCTATTGGGATTTCATCGCGCGCAACGAACGCCGTTTCGCCGCCAACCCCCGCATGTCGCTGCCGTTACGGAACTGGGCTGCCCGCGACGGCGCCTGGCGCGCCGCCGCCCGATCTCGCGCCGCAGAGCTGCGAGCGACGCTCGACCGACGAGGCCGCTTCTAGCGCTCCGCTATTAAGCGTCAACGCCGTCGCAGGCGACCCTCCTCCTCTGGCTCGTTGCGGCACAGGCATGACGCCGTTAGCGTAAGAATCAACGCGCGTCATGTCATATATGCGTTATGCCCTTTCGGCATCGCTTTTCGTCGTTTGTATCGGAGCGTCCGGCGGCTCCGCGGCCGTCCAAGACGCTGCCGCGGGACCCGGCGCGAAAGCAATCATGGAGCGCGTCGAAACCGCGAAGGGGACGCTGCCGGCTAACGAACGGATTACCGAGACGTACGAGGAGAGCGGGCTCAAGGGCAAGCGCATCCTGTACCGCCTCAATAAGGACTGGCGTGAAGTCACCATTGGCCCAGATTTCTTAAAGTACTTTACCGTGTCGATGGACTACGGCGATTCAACGTTCTATTTGGTGCCCAACGATCTCGGTCGCCGTTATATACACGCGACAGTAGCGAAGCCAAAATCCGCTCCGCTAACGACCGCTACGCCTGCCGCCGCGCCGACGAAGTAACGGTCGCCTACACTGCCATCGCAGGGGCGGGAATGTCGGCGGCCCGGACGTAGTCGGCGCCCAGTTGCGTAAAAAGTTCGCGTTCGGGAATCGGGGTCGGAATGCTGAGCGGCACGCCGGCGAGCATGCGTTCGGCGAGGTCGACCCACGGCGCGCCGAGCGCACCCGATGGATCCATCTCGAACACGGTTTGCGCGGTCAGCCGCGACTTACGTACGCCGTCGTTCTCCGGAATGCAGGTAAGACACACGGAGCCGATTCGCTCGGCGAACGGACCGACGAGTTCGGTGTTCGATGCTCGATTCGCGACGATGCCGGCGAGCGTGCCTCCGCCCGTTTTCTGTTTAATGCCGATCGCCGTGGCGATGCGGTTTGCCGCGAAGATCGAATCGAAGTCGTTGGTTGCGACGATGATGACTTGCTGCGAGTGTTGTAGCGGCGCGGAGAAGCCGCCACACACGACGTCGCCGAGAACGTCGAACACCATGACGTCGTAGTCTTCGTACACGCCGAATTTTTCCAGCAGCTTCACGGTTTCCCCGACGACGTATCCGCCGCAACCGGCGCCTGCTGGCGGCCCGCCCGCTTCGACGCAGTCCACCCCGAATTTTCCGGCGAAGATGATATCTTCACGGTCGATCTCATCCGTCTTGAACTTATGGCTCGACAGCACTTCGACGACCGTCGGAATCAGGGATCCGGTAAGCGTGAACGTCGAATCGTGCTTCGGGTCGCAGCCGACCTGAATCGTCTTACGTCCGAGGCGCCCGAATGCCGCGGAGAGGTTTGACGAGAACGTACTCTTGCCGATTCCGCCCTTACCGTACACCGCGATCTTGAGCATAGGGCGAGCGTAGTCTTCCCGTACGATGTGCACGGTGACGATGCTCACGGGGCGGCGGGATGAGCTGCCGAACGACCCCGCGTGATCGTGACCATCTCGCGCGAGTACGGAGCGGCCGGGCTCGGCATTGCCCGGGCGCTTGCCTCGCGTCTGAATTATGGCTTACTGACCGACGACTTGCCGCGCTCCGTCGCGGCGCGCTTGGGAACGAGCGCCGACGTCGTCGCCAAGCGGGCCGGCAACGAGCCGACGCTCGTCGAGCGCATCGTGGCAAAGTTGCGCGATGCAACCCCCGACACGCTCGGGCCCGATATGACGGAGGGGGCGGATTTCGACGAGGCGGTGCAGCGCGAGATCGAGCGTACCGTCCGCGTGCGGGCAGACGGCGGCAACGTCGTGCTCCTGGGCCGTAATGCGGCAGCCGTGCTCGGACTGCGGGCGGATCTCGTGCGCGTGTTCTTACGCGCCGAGCGTGCCTGGCGTGCGGCGCGTATCGCCGCCGAATTCCGCACGGCCGAAGCCGACGCGCTCGCCGACATCGAGCGCGTCGATGCCGCGCGAAAAGCGTTCGCTCGCGAGCGATACGGGGTTCGCTGGGGCGATGCGCGCGATTACGATCTCGTTCTCGACGTCGGACGGCTCGGCGTGGAGCGTGCGGTCGATGTGATTGCGGCGGCCGCCGGTTCGGGCGGCGCGGCATGAAGGTCGACGTCGCGCCGGCCGACTCGCTCGACGCACCAGTTCCCCAGCGCCGCTCGACGCTCGTCGATCCATTCCGCTATCGCGACTTTCGCCTGTTGTGGTTCGGCCTCGCGGTCTCCAACGTCGGCACGTGGATGCAGATCACGGCTCTCGGTTATCTCGTCGTTCGCATGGCGGGTTCGGCCGCCGCAGCCTCGCTCGACGTCGGCATCTTGGGTGCGTCGTCGGCGATTCCGGTTCTACTGCTCTCGCCGCTGGCGGGCGTTGTGGCGGATCGTTTCCCGCGGCGCCGCGTGTTGTTTATAACGAATTCGCTTCAGATCGTCACCGCTCTCGTGCTGGCCATCCTTACCGGTACCGGGCGCATCGTGTCGTGGGATATCTTCACGCTCGCGGCGATCCGCTCGGGCACTCAAGCCTTCGACGCACCAGCCAGGCAAAGTTGGGTGCCGCTGCTCGTGCCTCGCGAGCTCGTAGCGAGCGCGATCGGCCTCAACGCGATCGCCTTCAACGCGCCGAGCGTCGTCGGACCGCCGATCGCCGGATTCTTGATCGTATCGGCCGGAATCGCGATGTCGTTCTACATTAATGCTGTCGCCACGGCAGCCGTCGTGGTCGCGCTCGTTTTCATGCGGCCGGCACCCCCGAGCTCCATTTCCCGTCAAAGCGTCTGGGCATCGCTTCGCGACGGCGTCGCATTCCTGGCTGCGGATCAGATCTTGCGCTCGGTGTTCGTGGTGCTCGTGGTCTGCGCGATCCTGGTGCGACCATACACCCAACTCATGCCGGCGTATGCCGCCCACGTCGTGCACGTCGATGCGCGCGGTCTCGGCGCGTTACTCGCGGCGAGCGGCGCGGGCGCGATCTTGGGCTCTCTGCTCACCGCAATCGCCGGCGCTCGGGCGCGCGGGAAGCTCTGGTTCGCAAGCGCAGTCGTCATGTCGTTGGCGTCGATCGCGCTCGGATTCGTACACGGCTTCGCGTGGGCGGTCCTCGTGCTAGCCGTGCTGGGCGTAGCGGTGCTGTCGTTCACCACCACGACGAACGTGCTGATTCAGACGCTGTCGCCCGACGCGATGCGTGGCCGTCTGATCTCCGTTTTCTCGATGGTCATCCTCGGCTTGATTCCGCTCGGCTCGCTCGCTCTCGGCTCGCTTGCGACGGTGTTCGGACTCGGCCCCAGCCTCTCGCTCGGCGGAGCGCTGGCCTTTGGAACCGTCGTCTGGATCTGGTTCGCGAACCGACGGCTGCGGGCGGCTTAGCACGCCGCAGATCGGGAACCAGCAGCCCTATGAACAACACGAACCGGCCGGGCGGAAATACGCCCGACACGACCGACCCAAGCGAGTTACAAGCGGTCATGCAGAACAGTTTCGAGATGCCGGCCGATACGGCCGAAGCGTCCGCGCGCGATCTCGCGTCGCCGGGCGTCCGTAAGCCCGCTTCGAACGACGTCGACGAAGCGCGCGCGGCGCAGGCCCGCGCCCAAGAAGCGAACGAGGGGACGGCGCACAATGGATGATACGCGGCGCGCCAACGATCGGGTTGAAAGCACGAACGAAGCGGACGGCGCGACCGTCGACGACACCGACGTTACGATTCCGGTAGAACCCGAGAACGAGACGATCGCCAACGTCGACGAATCGGTGGAACGCGCCGGCTGGTAATTACTCGCCGGCCCGAGCGGCGAGCTCCTTGCGATACGTTGCGAATTCGACGTCGCCGTCGAGTTCGCTCAGCTTCGCTTTGAGCGCATCTTCTAGCGCCCGATCTTCCCACATGCCACGCCGGCGCGTGTCCAGCAGCGTCTCGCCGAGTTCGCGCGTCTTGTGCGGGTTCGCCTCGGCGATGCGCTGCCAATCTTCGAGCGTGACCTCGACCGTCCGTTTCCACAGCTCGGGGGTGATGGTATTGCCGAGTGCGGCTTCGGTCGAGCGCATCGCCTTGAAGATGTCGCCGAATTCCATGACGCCGCTGTATCCATGCTCGAGCATGCGGTCGCGCCACGGCTTCGAGTGAAAGCGCGTGAGGACGCCGTTGACCACCACGTTGCGGAAGTTGCGCACCCGAGGCTCGCGGCGCGTCAGATCGCTCACGACGATCATCGTGTCCTCACTGCCGAGCGAGCGCTTTGCAGCGCCGAAGGCCGAAGTGAACGACGCGAACATGTCTTCTTTGACGGGGCCCCCGCTCGCCATCTGGATGAGCGGTTGCTGAATGACTTCGACCCGTTCGACGAGATAGCGCTGAACCTCAGGCGCCGGCCGAATGCGGATCGCGGCGAACTCGGGAAAGTACGCGTTGGAATTGTCGCTCATCCACGCGGCGCCGATATCGCGGAAATCGTTGAAGCGGCCGGTATCGAGCATGGCCCCGACTTGGCCCATGAACGCATCTTCGCCCATGCCGAAACAGCGCGCCCGCGCGAGCTCGGATGACACGCCCCTCGCGATAAGTTCGTCGCTGTGCTTTTTGACGAAATTCCACTCGAGCGGCTCGTCGGCGGTTGCGGCCAGCTGCGCCGCTTCGTGGATAAGCCGGATGGCACCGGGAAACGTGTTCTTAAAAACGGTGGACGTATTGGCGAGAATGTCGATGCGCGGACGGCCGAGTTCGTCGAGCGAGATCAGTTCCGCACGTTCTGAGCGATTGAAGCGATCCTTGGCAACGCGCGCGCCCATGAGATGGAGCGCTTGAGCGATGCCGACGCCCTCGCTTTCCAGCACTTCCGATCCCCATAACACGACGCCGACGGCGGCCGGGTAGGCACCGCGCTCCGCAAGCGTGGCTTCCACGATCTGTTCGACCGTGCGCTTACCTTTACGCTGGGCGGCTTCGCGCGGCAGCATCCGAACGTCCGTCGATGCCATATTGCGGCCGGTCGGGAGCACGTTCCAATCGCCGACGATCTCTCCGCCGAGCGATGGTTCGAGATAACGGCCGGCGAGTACCGCGAGCAGTCCGTCGCGTTCCGCCGCGCCGACGCGTCCGAGTTGCCGGTACAATTCGCGAGCGCGCTCGACCAGCGTCGCGAGCGCCTCGAGTTCGTAGGGACTCTTTCCGAGCCGGCGTCCGGCGATCGGGCGCGCGCGCAAGATCCCGAGCATGGCTTGTTGACGCACCTTCGATTTGCCGTCGGGAGCGCCGTCGCCGCGCAAGACCTCCGACGAGAGCAACGCGCGACCCGCCTCGCGTAGCGCATCGACGATGTCGTGATGGTAGCTGCCGTCGCTCGCGCGCGCGTCGGGTGCACGTTGCAGCGCGTCGTAATCGAACCCGTAGCAGCCGGCGAGCAGACGATAGAGGTCGACGTCGGCGTATTCCAGGCAGGCATGGAACGTGTCGAGCCGGTCGCTTTCGGAGAGCTCGCGGCCGAACACGTGCTGACCCGCCGGTGCGAAGTCCCCTTCGAGTGCGACGAGTTCGTCGTGGACTTTGGCTACGAGATCGCGCTCGGCACCGCCCGGCGCATCGATGCGCAATCCCGTGTGCTCGACGATCTCCGCGATTTCGGCGTAGAGATCCGCGCGCTTTTCCGCATCGCTCGATAAGGTGTTGTAGTAATCGTGTACCAGGCGATGGAGCGTCCGCAGATCCTCGCTGCCCTCGACGGCGCGTAACGGCGGGCAGAGGTGCGAAACGATCGTCGCGTACGAACGCCGTCGCGCGATCGATGCTTCCACCGGATCGAGCACGTTGAAGATGTAAGCGTGCGGGCAGCCGTCGACCAGAAATTCGGGATAGTCGCCTTTGGCAGGACACCACTCCTTGCCGCGGCTCCACTCCACCAGCCCATGCGTCCCGACATGAATCATCGCGTCCGCATTGAAGCGGCGCGTGGCATAACGGTACGAGGCGAGAAGCCACGGCGACGGGGGAGCTTGCTTGTCATGGATGACGCTGAGATCTTCCATGCCCTGCATATCTTGCAGCAGCACGAGCACCTTACCGTAGCGCAGACCTTTAATGGGAATCGTCGACGGCGGCTGACCCCAGGCATCGTAGAAGAGGGCTTCATAGCGCTGCGGTAAGGCGTGCGCCCACTCGCGAATTTCGCCGGCGGACACGGTGCCGACGTTGAGGTGTCCGGCGTACATGTCGCGTAGCTTGTTGGAGACGGCCAGGTCGCTTTCGTCGACGTCGCCGACGTCGTAGCCCGCGGCTGCGAGCGCGAGCAGCATCGAGCGCAGAGACGCTGCGACGTCGAGAAAATACGCGACTCCGACGTTGCCTGGGCCCGGTGGAAAATTGTAGACGAAGAATGCGAGCTTCTTGTCGGCGTTGGGCAGCTTGCGTAAACGCAGCCAGCGGGTCGTAACGTCGCCCAGCAATTCGACTCGGTCGGGAATCGGCTCGAGCGCGCTAATCTCCTCGCCCGCTTCGCGCGAACAGATCGGCGGCAGTGGTTGGATGCCTTCGGTCTCGGGGGTGACGACATTACCGATGTATTCGAGCGACGCTATGCCGAATTTCGACTGCACGAGCTCTGCTCGCGACATCGCCGCATTGACGGGCGACGTGTAAGCGCGCGGGTTGCCGAGATCGCGAATCAGTTCGATCGACGCTTCGGGCGAACCGGCGAACATCGAGCCCGCGAGATATAGCGGCACGTTATGATACACCGCTCCGACGAGCGGCTCACCTTTTTTCGAAAGCAGGTGACCTCGCGACACGACGTGGGCGTTGAAAACGGCCGTCATCGAGCAGATGACGCCGACGCCGCGGCGCTCCCATTCGGCGATCGCGGCGTCGAGCACCGGATGGTTCCAGTCGACGAGAAACAGGTCGTGCGTGATGAAACCTATGCGCTCCCACGCTTCGCGCCCGTACGTCGCGCGGAACCACGGTTCATACCAGGCGAGATACGCTTCGGACGAAGCGAACATGCCGGGACGAGCGGGGTGGTAGATGCCTTCGTTCTCGACCTTCTTGGGTAACGGGACGTCGCCCGAGTACGCGCCGTTCATGAAATGCTTCATCAAGTACAAGAACATGTTCGTAACGTTTTCGACCGAACGATTATTCCAGTAACCGATCATGACGAGCGACTTGAAGACCGGCTTCTTCATGAGCTGCGCCATGAGCGGAGCGGCACCGACCATCTTTTGCATGCCGAGGAAGCCTTCGCGCGCTTCCCAGAATTCGTCGATCGTTTCGTGTTTGCTTCGAGCGCTAAAGCGTTTGATTGCCATCGAAAGTTCGCGCATCGGATTCGACTTGTTCATGTCGAAATCGAAACCGAGCGATTTGAACATGAGTGCTTGCAGCCGTGGATCGGGAATGTCGTACCAGAGAAATTTGATCCGCGCGAGTTCGCCTGCGGCGTCCATCTCCAGCAGCAACGTCGCTAACCGTTCGACCACCTCGACGCTCATCGATTGCCACCCGACGAGAATATCGGCCTCGCGGATCGCTTCGCGTAGCGCGCCGAGCGCGCTCGGGTCATTAAATTCCGACGCGCCGAAATGCCGCAACGACCACGGAAAGCCCGTCTTTGCGCGGAGGTCCTTGAATGCGAGTCGCATCGCGTTCGCACGTTCGTCCGGGGCCCACGACGAATAGCCGACGACTTTCATGCGGGGACGCTACGGTGAGAAGGCTTCGCAATACGGTGATAGCCGTCACGCCCGATACGTTGCACCGGGAGAAACCAGCTTGCGTCGGCAGGCTTTGCCCGACCGATACCTTAGGATGTCCCGAAAACACCGTCATGGGCCTTCCGGACACCACCGCGATCAGGGAAGATGAGGATCGATGCCCCCTGGAACTGGGAAGCTGCTTGGGGCGCTGGGGGCCGCCGTAGCGTTCGCGTGCGGCGCGCCGGAACGTGGCTCCGCCGCGCCGATTCCGCGTCCCCAGCACACGATCGTCGTGGTCGAAGAAAACAAGTCGCTCGCGCAGATCGACGGCAACGCGTCCGCGCCGTTCATTAACGGCCTGTTTGTCCGCGGTGCCCTGTTCACGAACGCCCACGGCGTGACGCATCCGAGCTTGCCGAATTACCTCGCGCTGTTTGCCGGCGTTACCAACGACAACGGCGATGGCTGCCCGGCGACCGGCATCTCGGTCCGTGCCGCTAACCTTGCGAGCGAACTCGCGGCCCGTCGCCTCAGCTTCGCGGGATATTCCGAAGCGCTCCCGGCGGCCGGGTCGACGGTGTGCGCTGCGGGAACGTACGCGCGGAAGCACGCGCCTTGGGTCGCATTCTCGAATGTTCCAAAGCATGCCGGCCGGCCGTTCTCGGCGCTTCCGGCGTACGACGCGCTACCAACGGTCGCGTTCGTGGTTCCCGGCGTCGACGACGACATGCACGACGGCACGATTGCTGCGGGCGACGATTGGCTCGCGAGACATCTCGGCAAACTCGTCGCCTGGGCGAACGCGCACGATTCTCTCGTCGTACTGACGTGGGACGAAGGCTACGACCGGCACAACACCGTTCCGACGGTCCTGCTCGGTCCCATGGTCAAGCCCGGACGCTACGCCCAACGCATCGATCACCTGAGCGTCCTGCGGACGATCGAAGATGCCTATGGCTTGCCGCATGCCGGAAATACCGGCACCGCCCTGCCGCTTCAGGGTTGCTGGCGATGAGCGCCGAGTCGCTTTCGGCGATTCCGGCCGCGCCCGCGGCGGACCCCTGGCTCGCGCGTCTCGATCGCGAACGCGATGCGATCGCACGTGCGTTCGCGATCGCGCGTCCGTTCCGGCACGTTACGATCGAGGATTTCTTGCCGGGGACGCTTGCGGAGCGAGCGTTACTGGCGGTACCGCCGCTGGACAACGCGCAATTCTCCATCGCGCGCTTGTTGGAGGCGCGTTCGTATACGAGCGACGTCGCACAGTTCGACCCGGTCTTCCGCGAAGTTTTCGATGCGCTGGCGGCTCCGCCGTTCCTCGCCTGGCTGCGCGCACTGAGCGGCATCGACGATCTCGAAATGGATCGCGATCTGGTCGGCGGCGGCGTGCATCAGGGTGCGCGCGGCAGCCGCTTGCACGTACACGCCGACCACAATACGCATCCGCACGATGCGTCGCGCTACCGGCGCGTCAACGTTTTGGTGTACCTCAATCGCGACTGGCAAGCCGAATGGGGCGGCGACTTAGAATTGTATGACGAGCGTGGGTCGCGTGCCGTCTCCCGCGTCTCGCCTGCCTTCAATCGCGCGCTCGTGATGGAAGTCCACGATCGCGCCTTCCACGGATACCGGCCGTTACGCGTGCCCGCCGGCGAGACGCGCAAGATGCTCGCAGCGTATTATTATTCACGTTCGCCGCATTGGCTGCAGCGCACGGGACAGCACGGTACGACGTTCGCCCGCTCCGACACGCGTTCTCCTGCAGAGGCGGCGCTCATCCGCATGCGCCACGTGCTCGTGCGACGGTTGCCGGGACTGGCGGGACTCGTGCCCAAGGCGGCGTTACCGGGCGGCGACGTCGGCCAAGGCTTGGTCGAAGCGCGCGAGCGCCGAATACCGGTGGATCTCGAGTAGTGAGTTCGACGCCGCCGCATTCCCGGCGTCTTCCGTAAAGCCGAGCGTGTAGCCGCTCTGGGCCGCGAGCCGCTCGACGCGCGGGTCGTATACGTCGTACGGATAGGCGAGCGCGAAGACGCCACGTCCCAGCCGGCGTTCGAGCGAGAATTTCGAGAGCGTCAGTTCGTGCCGAACGTCTGCGTCGGAGAGTTTTGTGAGATCGGGCGGGTGATTAGCGGTCAAGCTCTGCACGTCGATTGCGCCGCCACGCTCCATCTCGCGAAGCTGCGCCCACGAAGCGTGTATCTTACTGGTCGTCTTTCCGACGAAGTTCGTGTGAACGAATAGCGTGGCCGCGAAGCGGTGCGACCGCAGCAGCGGATAGGCGTTTCGGTAGATGCCGATCGCGTTATCGTCGAAGGTCAATACGAGCGGCTTCGGCGGCAGCGGCTTGCCCGTCTTGAGGCGGTCGCGCAGCGCCGCGAGAGAAACGACGTGATAGCCGCCGCGCGCGATGCGATCCAGTTGCGCTCGCAAGTCGGCGGTCGTGGTGTCGAACCAGACGTCTTTGCGATCGACGACGTCGTGCCAGACCAATACCGCGACGTACGGTGCGTCCGTTCCCGGTGCGACGGTCGGCAAGGCGGCTTGCGGCCCGGCGACGCCGCAAGCGAAGGCGACGACGGCGCTGCACGCGAGCGCGCGGAGGCGATGCATCGCGAAAGGTGTTGCGTCGCACGCGGTCGAGAATCCCCGTCGGGCTCATGACGTCTCGCACGCCGCTCGTCGCCGTTGCCGCCGCGCTCGCACTCGTGGCGGGCTTCGTCTTGCGTGCGCCGCTCGAACGCGCCGGCGTGCTCGTTGCGTTGCGAGCGGCCAGCGGCGCGAGCGTCGACGCCGTCGCGGTCGAGCGCGACGAGGCCGGCGATTACGTTCTTCGCGATGCGGTCGTCACCGTGGCGAACGGTGCGGGCCGGCTCAGCGTACCGCGCGCGACGATCCGTCGCGAAGCGGCGGGCGTAACCATCGCTCTCGAGCGGCCGCAGCTCCTGGTCGACGCCCCCCGCTTACAACAAGCCCTCGGCGACATGCACGCGGCCTTCGCACGCGCGACCCACGGCGAGGCGAACGTTACGATGCAACGAGGAGCGATCGACGTCACGCGGGCGCAGCAGCCGGCCGCGCTGTCGCTCGATGCCGTCACCGGCACGCTTCAACTGCGCGACGAGCATGTGCGCTTCGACGGGACGCTGGCGCTCGAGGAAGGTGGCCGCACGTATCCGCTCGTCGCCGCGATCGATCCGGGCGAAACGCAAAGCCTGCATGCGCAGGAGCTGCCGCTCGAGCCCATCGGGCGGCTTGCCCCCGTCGATGCGCCGTTACAGCTTCGCGGCGGAACGCTCGTTGCATTCGCGGCCGATGACCGCGGCGGTAATTGGCGTGCGTCCGGGCATGTTAGCGGCGGCTCGTTCTCGCTAACGGGCAACGACGTCGCGCGCGTCCACGGCGACCTACGGTACGACGGCGATGGCGTGGGTTCGCGCGAGCTCGCCGGAACGCTTGCCGGTATGCCGTTTGCGGTTGCGGGCGAGGTGCACGGCCTCGGACCTGCCGGCGCGTGGCTCGGTCCGGGCTGGCGGGATCTGCGAGCCGTGAGTAAGATCGTCGCGACGGTCGCTGCGGAACCGAGACTACGGTGGTCGCGCGTGGAAGCGACCGCGCCCGGCGCCACGTTCGCGCAATACGGTCTCGCGACGCGCAACGGGCCGCTCGCGATAACGTTGCTCGCCGTCGACCCGAGCGAGCCGACGCTGCGTTTCGATACGGCGATCGCCGAAGACCGCGTGATTTCCGGCGGCGAACGGACGTCGGCGCTCGCCGTGCGAACGCACGCGCTGGCCGGCGTCAACGGCGATTACTTCGACATCGGACGCACGTACCAGCCGCAAGGCATGTTACTGCGCGACGGTCGCATCGTGCGCGGGCCGACCGACCGTGCTGCGCTCGTTATCGATCGCAACCGGCGCGTGACGTTCGCGGAGTTTGCGCTGCGCGGCGAAGTCCGCACGTCGCACGGCATCATGCGTGTGACGGAACTCAACGATTGGCCGCCCGGAAATGCGACGGTCGTCACGCCTGCGCTCGGCAAGACGCTACCGGTGACTCCCGGACGGACGTTCTTCGCGCTCGAGCCCGCCGGCAGCGACGGCCGCTATCGCGTGACCGACGTCGAACCGCTCGATCGCGAGCGGCCGGTTCGTTTCGGCATCGCGGTCGGGCCGCTCGTTCGCATCGCTCCCCCCATACGTGGAGAAATCGTGACGCTCGATTATTCGCTCGCGCCGAACGTGGCGGGCGCGGTAGCCGGGATCGGCGGCGGTCCGATGCTGTTGCGCGACGGGCACTGGTACGACGATCCGCATGCGCCGGCGCCGGACGAGCGGAATTACCGGTGGCCGGTGATCGCGCTCGCGCGCGAAGCCGACGGCACGCTGCTTTTCGCGGCCGTGGATGGGCGCCATCCGGAACGCTCGGTCGGCGCGACGCGTCCCGAATTCGCGCAGATTCTGCAGCGGCTCGGCGCGCGCGATGCGATGGCGCTCGACTCGGGTGGTTCGGTGACGCTCGTCGCGCGTGCGCCGGGCGATGCGAACGCGAGCGTGCGCAACGTGCCCTCCGATAACAGCGCAGAGCGTTGGATCTCCGACGCCTTGCTGCTCTACAGCGACGCGCCGCCGCCGACGATCGTGCCGATCGCCAAAGTGCCGACGCCGGTTCCCGAGGCGCGTCCGGCGCCGTGACGGCGCCGTCGCTTCCAGCGCAACTCGCGCCGCCCGCGCCGTTTCCGCTCGTCGTCGCGCAGTGGGCGAGCGAGCACGTCGTCGCGCCAGGCGTACGGCGTCTGTCTTACCGGCTGCAGACCAGTAACGGACCGCTTGCGATCGAGGCGGTCGTCGTCGATCCGAGCGAGCCGACGCTGCGCCTCGCTGCCGTCGTCGCCCACGATCGGCTCGTCTCGAGCGGCGAGACCGTTTCGTCGATGGCGTTGCGGACGCAAGCCGTGGCCGGGATCAATGCGGATTATTTCGACATCGGCCAGACGAACCAACCGCTCAACATCGTCGTTCGCGACGGTGCGCTCTTGCGCACGCCGTCGCAGCGAATCGTGCTCGACGTGCGCCGCGATCGCAGCGTTCGCTTCGAGACCTTCGCGTTCCACGGCGACGTCTCGTACGGCGGCGCACACGTTCCGCTAACCGCCGTGAACGAGTGGCCTCCGCACGGCGGTGCGGCGCTGCTTACGCCGGAATTCGGGATGCTTCGCGCGGCGCCGGAGGTAACGATCGCGACCTTGGCGCCGCTTGCAAACGACGCAAGCGGCGCCGCAACCTATCGCGTCCAGGCGCGCGGCGACGCAGCGCCGGCACGGCCGTCATCGCTCGCACTCGCATTCGGTCCCGCGGCCGTCGCGCTCGCGCCGCCGCCTGCGCCCGGGGACGCGGTGACGGTGTCGCAGACGCTCGTGCCGGCGCTCGGCGACGTCGTAACGGCGGTTGGCGGCGGACCGCAACTCGTGGCCCGCGGACGAGCGGTCGACGATCCGGATGCGCCGGCTCCCGAAGAACGCGACGTCCGCTTCCCCGTGGCGGGCGCGGCGACGTTGCCGTCGGGCGCGCTCGCGCTCGTAACCGTCGATGGCCGCGATCGTACGCGTTCGGTCGGTCTCACGCGGCCGGAGTTCGCGGCACTCATGCTCGCACTCGGCGCGACGGATGCGATCGCTTTCGATTCGGGCGGTTCGGCGGAACTGGTTGCGCGCGAACCGGGCGATCGCGATGCCGAAGTCTCCAACGTCCCGAGCGACGGCGAGGAACGCCGTGTCGCCGACGGGTTGTTCGTCTATAGCGATGCGCCGCTCGGGCCGCCGGCGACACTCGCAATTCGACCGGCCGAAATCGTTGCTCTGCCCAACGTCGACGTACGGGTTAGCGCGTTCGTGCTGGATGCCGCAGGTCATACTCTGGGCGCGGCCCATCTACATGGAGGCGACGTGGTGCGCGGCGTCGCGCGTTCGAGCGTGGCGCTCGTTCGAGCCGGCTCGCTAACGGCGCGCGTGCCGATACGCATCGTCGCCGCGCCGGCGCGGCTCGAAATCCGTCCGCTCGCGCGTGCCGTACGAGCGGGGGCGACGGTAACGTTACGTGCCGTCGCGAGCGATGCCGCGGGCGTGCCCGTCGAAACCGGCGTCCGGGTCGCATGGTCGGCCGATCGTGGCAGTTTCATGGTGCCCGGCGTCTTTCGCGCGCCGGCGCACGATGCGCGCATCGTCGCACGCGTCGGTCCGGTGAAGGCCGAATACCAGCTGTTCGTCGGTGAGACGCGCATCGCGCTGGACGTTCTGGATGCAGTGCGCGCGCCGGGCTGGCGATTCGCCACCGCGCCGTCCGGCGGACCCGGTTCCATCGATCGGGTTGCCGGGGGTCTGGCCATACATTTCGATTTTCGCGGTGGCGGCCGCGCCGCATATGCAAACGGCTCCTTCGTGCTGCCGGGCCGCCCGTTACGCTTTGCGATCGACGTCGCGGGCGACGGGAGCGGCGTCGGTCTACGCGCGGCGTTCGTGAACGCGCTCGGCGAGAGGCGCGCGCTGACGCTCGCTAAAACGGTCGATTGGAGCGGTACGCGCACGTGCGAAATCGAACTGCCGCAAGACGTGTATGCGCCGATCCGTCTCGTTTCGTTTTATGCCGTACCGCTCGCGGCATCGGCGTCGCGGTCTGCCGGAACGCTCGTCCTCTCGCATTCCTCCGTCGTCGTAGCGGGTACGCCGTAGCGATGCGCGTGACGCTCGGCATCGTCGCTTCGCTCGGCTTTGCGCTTGCCGGCTCGCTGCGTGCAGCGCCGGCACATCCGTGGCCCGGCGTGCCGGTGCTCATGTATCATCGGATCGATGCGGTCGTTCCGCGCGACGCCGTAGGCCGCGATCTCACGGTGGAACCAGCGGCCTTCGAGGCGCAACTGCGCTACCTGCGCGAACATCGCATCGCTACGCTCACGGCGGCCGATCTTGTCGAGCGTCTAGCGCGCGGTCGGCATCCCATGCGTGCGGTCGTGCTTACCTTCGACGATGGTTACGCGGACAACGCAACGACGGCGCTTCCGCTGTTACGGAAGTACGGCTTTCGCGGAACGTTTTATGTGTCGAGCGGGTTCGTCGGAACGCCACGCCATGTGACCTGGGGACAGATGCGCGCGATGCGCGCGGCCGGCTCGGAAGTCGCCTGTCACGGCACGGAACATCTCGACCTCTCCACGCTCGATCGCGAGGGTCAAGAGCGCGAAGCAGGCGGATGCATGCGGCGCCTCGCGCGATATTTGGGCGGAACGCGTGCGACGACGTACGCGTATCCCGCCGGTAAATACGACGACACGACGTTCGACGTCATGCGGTCGATCGGCATCCGTGCGGCATTCACCGAGGTTCCGGCGACCGTAAGCGATTTACGGCGTCCGTACCTGCTGCCGCGGCTGCGCGTCCGTCACGACGACGATCTCCAGCATTTCGCGGCACTCGTCGGCACGTAAAAAAGAGACGAACCGCGATTAGCGATTCGTCTCTGGGTGCCGTGGGTCGAATTACGCCTTCTTCGCGACCTTGCGACGGGTCGTCTTGCGAGCGGTCTTTTTGCGAGCTGCGCCGGTCTTACGAACCGTCGCTTTGCGGACGCCGCTCTTGCGAACGGCCTTCTTACGTCCGGGAGTTTTCTTCGCCGTCGAGCGCTTTGCCGTCGCCTTTTTGGCGACGGTCGACTTCTTGCGGGTCGACTTCTTCGCAGCGGTCTTACGCGTCGCGCTCTTCTTGATCGCCGACGTACGAGTGGTTTTACGCGTCGACGTCTTACGTTTGGCGGTCGCCTTCTTTCGGGTCGCGGTCTTCTTGACTGCCATTATTTAGGTAGTCGCCTTTCTGTGGACCGCCGTCTGACGACGGCCGGGCCAACATCGTCAGGGAGCTTTCCTTTGTTATATCCTGTTTAGAGGATTTTGGCAACAACCGACGACAGCGGGTAGTAACGGCCGCGCGCTAACGACGCGATTTCGGCCATCAACGGATGCGTCTCGTATTCGTCGAGATTGACGCACGTCACGTTGGCGCGCCCGGCGAGCTGTGCGGCGATGTGGCGGCACTGTTCGCAGCTGAGGTCGGCGAGTTCGCGCGCTTCGTCGCGGTCGGCGACCGCCAGCGCGTCCTCCATTCCGAGCGGCACGTTAGCGCGACCGTCGCTGAATATTGCGAGATCGATCTCCGCGGCCGAGTGCGCACGGCGAAAACGTTCTGCGACGGTGCGGGCGAGCTCGAGTGCTTCCGCGAGCGGCGTCAACGCCCGCATCTGTGCCCCGAGCTCTTCCAAGTGCGCCGCAACGAGCTCGATGTTGCGCCCGGTATTCTCGTCGACGACGAGCTCGGCACGCGCACCCCAACACGTTATGAGCGCCGCACGTTCGCGCCCGGTATAGAGCGGACGCAGCACTTCGCGCGCGGCGGCGCGGACGAGATCGGCCGTCTTCTGCGTCGACAATGAGCCATCGACGATGAGAATCGTCAAGCGCGGCGACGGTACGACGTCGATAGACTCGCGTGGTTCGGACGGGATTCCGGCTTTCGACGATGCGGCACGGTCGACGAAGGTGGCTACGAGGTCGAGCTTCCCGCCTCGCAACGCTTGCGTTTCGACCGGTTGTCCGTCTCGCCCGCGATCGGGCCGGTCCGGCAGCGCGGCTTTCGCCGTTAACTCCGGCGCGACGATGATGCGCGGAGCCCCCGCGTCGTCGTGCCGGGGTGCGTCTTGCGGATCGCCGTCGCCGAGCGTCGCATCGAGCGCGGCCGCGATTGCAGCGTCTTCCGCAAGGTGTTCGGATTGCGCTTCGACGCGTAAGCGGCTACGCCGTAAGCGTGCGGCGAGCGGAAAGACGCGCGCCACGTCGCTTGGGACGGCGACGTCGCGGCCTTCCCAGGCAGCGAGCGCCGTCGCCGCTTCGAGGGCGACGAATTCGGTCCGATGGCTGTCGATGCCCAGACGCGCCGTCGCTTCGATGGCGGCGGCTTCGGCACGTGCGTCGACGGACACCGCGTCGATGCGCGCCGTCGCTCGTTCGAAACGGCGTCGCAAGTCGTCCGTCGCGGCCGCATGCGCATCGGCGAACGCGCGCGGGTCGCGGGCGAACGCGGCGTTGCGACGGTAGATCTCTAGCCGTTCTGCGAATGCCGTCTCGGCACGAACGAACACGCGCAGACCGATACGATCCGTAATCTGCGGACGCAATTCGCCCTCTTCGGGATTCATCGTGCCGACGAGCGTGAAGCGCGACGGGTAATCGATTGCGTGCTGACCGCGTTTGACGTGCACGACGCCTTGCGCCGCCGCATCGAGTAAGGCGTCGACGACGAGGTCCGAAAGCAGATTGATTTCGTCTACGTATAAAACGTTGCGATTCGCCGGCGCGAGCAAGCCCGGGCGAAAGTCCACGCTCGAGCGTTCCAGCGCGGCGCGCAAGTCGATGGCGCCGACCACGTCGTCGAGTTGCGCGTTCGTCGGAAGCTCGACGATCTCACCGCGGGTTCGATCGAAGGCGATCGGCTCGTCACGCTCGCGAGCTTGCGCGCACGACGCGCACAGGTTCGTGCCGGACGGGTCGCAGCCGAAGCCACAGCGCGCGCGGGGAAGCGCCGGCAGCAATTCGCCCGTCGCGCGCACGAGCGTCGTCTTGCCCGTCCCTTTGGGACCCGATAACAGCACGCCGCCGACGCGCGGGTTGATGGCGGCGAGTACGAGCGCGAGCTTGGGCTCGTCTTGTCCGACGATCGCGGCGAACGGATAGGGTGCGTACGCGGCGCGAGCGGCGGAGGCCATGGGCCCGCTAGGCGAGCGCGGGTTCGCGCTTCGGTTGTGGCGGCGGCGGGACGGCGCCGCGCAGTGCGATGCCGCTCGCGTCGGCAGGGTCGCAGCACGTTTTCGTCCACTCGGAACGCGGCAGCGGCGGGGTCCAGTCGTGCGGCTGAGCCATCAACTTCGTATACTGGACGACTTGATCGGCGTAGCGGCGATACCGCGCCGCCAGCGCGAACGGCTTACGCACGCCCGTCGCGGAGCGACCGGCCTTGTTGCGACGGTTGTTCTCGGCCATCTTGCGCAAGGAGTTACGAAAATAGCGCGAGCGCGTACGGATCGCTAAGCCCCAGACGCCGTGGGCAGCGTCTTCGGTTTCGTCGATCACCTTGAAGTCATACGCTTCCCAATCGATGCCGAGTTTCGCATACACCTTCGATCCGGCATCGCGCAGAAACATCGTGATGTAGACGGCCAGCGTAAAAAACTTCACCCCGAAGAGATTGCGGAAGCCGCGATAATAGTGCGGCTGCGAGCGCATCATGAGGGCGAAAAAACGGCTGTGACGGCGTTCGTCCTTACACCAATTGTCGAAGTACGAGAAGATCGGATGGAAGTCGAACTCCGGATGGAGCTTGAGATGATCGCTGATATTCTGATACCGGTAGTAGCCGACGATTTCGGAAAGGTAGGTCGTAACGAAGATCCACTTCGGATGCATGTACTGCATCCCGTCGACGTTCGGTAAATTGGCCAAATCGAACGCGCGCCCCATGTGGCGCATCACCCAGTTGAGGAACGACGAGTGCCGTCCTTCGTCACGGCCCATGCAGCGGTAGATCGCCCGCAGCGTCGGATCGGTGAGTTTCTTCTGCACGTCGCTATACAGCAGGCAACCCGAGAATTCGCCGATCGAACTGCGGTGAAGAAACTCGTAGAACTCTTCCCAGACGGCCGAGTAGTCGTGACCGTTCACGTCTGGGCCCCACTTGAAGTGGGCGCGATTGTAATCCGCCTCGAAATCGCGACGCAATTCCTCGAACTCGTCGCGGCACCAATCGATCGAGAGAGCGTTGAGTACGTCGATGTCCGTACGATAGAGACGCGGCGCGAGAAGCGTCTTTTTCGGCGCGCTCGCGGGCGCCGTCATCGCGCCGGTACGGTCCGGCGCACGGCTTCGAATACGAACGAGTCGTAGAAAAAGAACTTGATGCGCTCCTTGCGCGTCATCTTGAATCCCGCCCGATAGAGAATCTGCTCGACTTCGTGATAAGTGAACATGTGCAGCTTCGTCATGCGGTTCTTGGCGTGGAAGCGCTGCCCGACGTTCATCCAGAAATCGTTCATCGGCGTACGCAAGGCGAACGAGCCGACGATTTTGTGCTCGGCCAGTGCCGCTAGCCGCCGCAGCATGTCAGAGACTTCGTCGTACGGATAGTGGAAGAGCACGTCGAGGCAACATACGACGTCGTAGCTGCGGCCTTCCCCGGCCAAGGCGGCGATGTCGCCGACCAAGAAGCGCGGTGCGACGCCCTTGGTGCGTCCGGCGTTGATGTACTTCGCAAAGTGAATCATCGGCGCGGATACGTCGAATGCGTCGACCTCAAAACCGCGGTGGGCGAGTTCGATCGCGAGATTACCGGTGCCGCACCCGGCGTCGAGCGCCGTACGCGCCTTACTCGACCCGACCCACGAGACGACGGTCTCGAGCGCGCGCATATGTCCGTCGCGGATGACTTTCCAAATGGGTGGAATGTCGCCGCTGCCATATATGGCCGTCCAGCGCGAGAAGCCCGACGTCTCGAAATACTTTCGGACGCGCGAGCCGGTCGCCGAGGGATCCTGGTTGACGAAGAGCGCGGGCGACGCCGTAAATTGCGGCGCGCCCAGAGTCGTACGAGGGGCGGTTGAGAGCATGCATCGTCCTCTCCGAGCGACCTCAGACTACCGCCGGCGCGCACCCCCGGCGGTGACGGTTATCACGTTGCCCGGCCGTGGTCGGCAAGTTCGGCCAGGGCGTTCGTGTCGCGTAAGGCGATCGTCGCGTTCTTGCGGGTCTCGACGATGCCGCGCTCGGCAAGCTCGTGGAGCTTGCGCGTGACGGTCACGCGATTCGAGCCGATCATGTCGGCCAGGCGCTGATGCGTTAAGGGGTAGTCGATCACCGTGAGCGGACCGTCGACGCGGCCGAATTGATTGGCCAATTGCAGCAGCGTGCGATAGAGCCGCAGATTGACGCTATTATTGAGCAGGTCTTCGATTAGCACGTGCGATTCGGTCAGGCGGCGGGCGAAACTGCCCATCACGTCGATCGCGGCCTGCGGTTGAGCCGAGACGATCGCCGCCATGTCGCCTTCGCTTGCCGAAATGACGTGCGACGGCTGCATCGCCTCGGCGCATAAACACGATAGGCTTTGCGACTCCGCCGCCCATTGTAAGAAGACGTCGCCCGGCCCCAAGATCGAAATCGTAACGCAGCGGCCATTGGGCAAAAGATTGTAGAGCCGCAACTTGCCGTAATCGACGAAATGAAAACGCATCCCGCCTTCGTAAAGCGGCGCGATCTCGTCGCCCGCCGCGAGCGTACTCTGCTCGAAGCTGCCGGCCTTGCGCAACATGACTTCGCGCAACTGTTCTTTAGCGATCGCCCCGTCGTGTGCCGCCTTGTTATCGGCGCGCGCGTCTTGCTCGACCTTGTAGCCTTCTGCCACAGCCATCGCGATCATCGAACGAAGTTCGGCGATTTCGTTGATGATGTCGAGCGGCGGCACCGCGCCGTCGTTGGTTTCCAGTAGCGCGATCTCGATCAGGTTCGTCGCTTCGATCGTGCGGCCGATCGCCTCGCTGAGGTCGATCTGGCGTCCGGCTTGATATCGCCCGGCTTCGCGCGCGTAGGCAAGTACTTCCTCGAACTCCGACGTCTCGACGGCGCGGACGATCGCGTCCCAATAACGGTTGTGTTCGGCGAGCACTTCGGGCCGCGGCGTCGTGTTGTACTCCGCCTTCGTTTGCGCGATCCAACGGTCGTTATAGAGCGACGTCGCCTTGCGAAGCATTTGGGCGAGCACGGTGGACACGCGGGAAATGTACCGAGCGCGCCTCGAGCGAACCTGCACGCGACGACGAAAGCGGCTTACCGTGGACTCAATCTTCAAACGCCTCCATCCCGTCGTGGCGGCCTGGTGTGCGGAAAAGCTGCCGACGCCGACGCCGCCGCAAGCCCGAGCCATACCGCTCGGTCTCGAACACAGAACGCACCTCATTTGTTCGCCGACGGGAACCGGAAAGACGCTGGCGGCGTTCTTGCCGGTCGTTAGCCGTCTCGCGCAGCTGCGGGATCGCGACGAACTTTTCGCGCGCCCGTACGTGCTGTACGTTTCGCCACTCCGGGCGCTCGGCTACGACGTCGAACACAACGTGCGGCGGCCGCTGCGCGAGATGGGCTTACTCGAGCGGCCGAACTCCGAGCGCGCGAGCTTGCGCCGCGGGCGGATTCGCGAGACGTCGATCCGGACGGGCGTGCGCACGAGCGATACGCCGGTGGAAGAGCGGCGGCTCATGATGTCGCGTCCGCCGCACGTGTTGCTCACCACGCCCGAATCGCTCGCGCTCATGCTCGCGATGAATTCGTATCGCAAACACTTGCGGGTGGTCGACACGGTCATCGTCGACGAAGTGCATGCGCTGGCCGGCAACAAACGCGGCTCGTATCTCGCGCTCTGTCTCGAAACGCTCGAGGGCATCGTGACGGGGCCGCTCGTGCGCGTCGGACTTTCGGCAACGGTCGCGCCGCTCGACCGGATCGCGCGTTTCGTGGCAGGCGGCGACCGGCCATGCGAGATCGTCGACGAACGCCGGCTGCGCAGCGTGCGTCTTACGGTCGATGCGCCGTTTTCGGGCGCGATGGCGCCGATGGCGCGCATCGCCGAGCGTTGCGTGGAACTCGGCGCAGGCGTGCGGACTCAGCTCGTGTTCACGAACGTACGCAGTCAAGCCGAACGCATCGCGCACGAAATGGCGTTAGCCGTCTCGCCCCAAAACGAAGACGCGGCCGGCATAACGGTCGCGAGCGACGACGCGTTACCGCGGCCTCGCACCGATGCGAAGATCGGCATCCATCATAGCGCTCTGGAACGCAGCGTGCGTCATCGTACGGAGGCGCGATTGCGGAGCGGCGAGCTCCATACCGTCGTCTGCAGTTCGAGCCTCGAACTCGGCGTCGATATTGGATACATCGACCGCGTGTGCATCGTCGGTGGCGCGCGCGGCATGACGCCGACGCTGCAACGCGTCGGTCGCTCCGGCCATCGTCCGGGCGCGACGGCGGACGGCGTGGTCGTCGCGCAGGACCGCGACGACATTCTCGAAGCGGCCGCGACGAAGCGTTGCATCGCCGAGGGCCGCATCGAAGAAATCCTCATTCCCGAGGCGCCGCTCGACGTACTCGCGCAGTGGCTCGTGCTCAGCGTCTGTTACGATCGCCGCGTAGCGATCGCCGATGCACTCGCGGTCGCGCGCATGGCCGAACCGTACCGCCGGCTCGGCGAGGCCGATCTCCGGGCCTGCGTCGCATACCTTTCGGGCGGCGGCGTGGGTCCCGACGAAGCGCACGTGCGACGCCTGGGTACCGACGGCGTCGCGATCTTCGGTCTAGGAAGGGAAGTATGTGCGGCGTTCTTCGAAAACGTCGGCACGATTCCGGACGAGTCGCAGGTGCTGGTCGCCGCGCGCGGTGCGGGTGCGATCGGCAAGATCGACGAGAGTTATGCGTCGAGCTTGCAAATCGGCGACGTCGTGCTGTTGTCGGGGCGCACGTTCAAAGTGAAAGACGTGCGCGCGGGAACGGTCGCGGTCGAGCCCTTCGCCGGCCGCCCGAACGTGCCGCAGTGGAGTTCGCACATAAAGGGCGTGCCGAGCATTCTCGCCGCCGAAACGGCGGCTCTGCGGGCCGAAATCGCGCGACGCCTCTCCGGCGGCGGTGCCGCCAGGGCGCTGGCTTGGCTCGACGCGCGTTACGGCTTGGACGGTGCCGAAGCGCAACACGCGATCCGCTACATCGCGCAACAGATGGCGATTTCGGCCGTGCCGGATCCCGGCGACGTGCTGATCGAGATCTATCGCATGGACAAGCGCCAGACGGCCGTCTACCATACCTGCGCCGGGCGCCGGACGAACGAGGCGCTGGCCCGGATCGTCGGTGCGCGGCTGCATCGGGAAGCACGGGTGAACACGCAGCTAACGACCGACGATAACGGCTTCTTGGTCACGATGCCGCCGGATCGCACGCTGCCCGATGCCGTATGGGCCGGCCTCTTGCACGCGCGCGACGTCGAGCGCGATCTGCTCGACGGCTTGCGCGGCTCGCACATGTTGCGCGCCCACTTCCGCTACGTCGCGAACACGGGCTTACTCGTGCTGCGCCGTGCCGGCGGACGTTCGGTTCGACGCAGCGGCTTACGTTGGAACAGCGATAGAATCTTCGAGCGGCTCTACGAGGCCGATCCCGACTTCCCGCTGTTGCGCGAAACGATTCGCGTCGTCACCCAAGACTTGCTCGACGGACCCGGGGCGCGCGCGTTCCTCGAACGGATTCGCGCCGAGCCGCGCGTCATCCATCCGGCGGCCGCGTCGCCATTCACGTTCGGGATCGTCACGTCGAGTTTCGGCGACAGCGTCGTTATCGACGATCGTGCGAGCATGGTGGAAGCCTTGCACGAACGCGTGCTCGGCGTGCTCGGCGAAACCAACGTGATGCAGCCCACGGTCGCGCCGGCCGAAACGTTGTTCGAAACGAACTTGGATCACACCGCGCGCGTCGAGATGTCGCCCTAAACGTACGTCACCGAAGAAATGTAAAGCGCGCGTGCGCGTTTTCATTCCTTCGAGGTCGTTTCGATGCGTTTTCCGCTAACGGTGGCGTTACTGTGCGCCTGCGTTCCCCTCTTCGCTGCATGTTCCGGCGGCGGTTCGTCCGGCGGCGCCGGCTCGATGCCGGGATTTGCAGCACCGGCGGCCGTCGCGCCGATCGGCGGCCCGGGGCACGCAGCTTCGCCCTTCCCGATGCCGTCGGGAACCGGCACGCCGGGTCCGACCGCGCCGCCGTCGCCGACCGCGCCGCCGTCGCCGACCGCGTCGCCCGGCGGTCCACAGGAAGCCTTCGGGGTCGGCTGCACGCACTTTCGGACGAACCCGATGTGCGCCGGACTGCCTGCGACGCCGGCCGTTAGCGCGCAATCGGCGTTATGGGCCGACGAGCAGCGCCAACCGGCCACCGCCATGCGCTTTGCCGGCCTACACGTCATGCTGCCACCCGCGTTCGGCGATACGTTCGATGGCTCGGAGCCGACCTACGTGCTGCCTTCCGGCAGCGGCATCGCGCACGTCCTGAATTGCGGCGGGTTCTCGTGGAGCATCTGGGCGTGCGAGCGTGCGCATCTACAGGGTGCGACGGTGTTCGTGCCGGCGGAATCCTATCCCGAAGGTTCGTCCGATCGTCACTTAGCTTGGAACGACGATGCAAACCGGCGCGAGATCGACTTGTTTGCGGCGAGCCGGCCGGACGATCGCAGCGGCTCGCCACTCGACGTCGGCGCCGCGGGCCAATGCGCATACGACGGCGACGGCACGAATTGCAGCATGAGCACCGCCACCAACATTGCAACCTCTCTCGGCACGATCGATCCGACGCTCGTCGCCGCGGCTGAATCCGATCCACACGGCTCGCTACCATACGCTATTTCCGCCTCGGCGCTTTGCGCAGACCGCAGTTTCGTCTATCCTGCGACGGCATCGGACGGTGGAAACACCGATGGCTTTCCGGCCTGCGCCGGCCGAACCGCACCGGGCATGCGGCCGCCGGAAGGCGTCCGTTTCTTTCTCGATCTGGGCGACGCGCAAATCGATGCGACGACCAACGCGCCGTACGTGAAGGTCATCTTGCGAACGCTCGACCGCGAACATTTCGGCGGCGTCATCACGGACACGAATTGGTACGGGGCCACCGGACTCGCGTTTCAATTCATGCGCGGCGGTTGGACGACGATCGCCCGCAGCGAGGCAGGCGTGACCGGTAACGGTGATGCGACCCTTCCGATAACGACGGACGGCATCGACGTGCGCTCCGCCCTGACGTTCTGCTCGAACGGGACGTGTTAGTGTACGGCCCATAAGTCTGTCGCCGGTCGCGCCGAGCGACTGTAACGCTATTTGCGGGTCGGTACACTAGCACTAGCGAACGTTCCGCGGTCGTGACGGCCGCATGAAACCCGCGCGCGCGGACGAAACGTACCGCTTAGCCGACGGTGTCGTTGCGCTCGCGCCGGGTATCGCTTGGCTCCCGGCGGGGCGGACGTTGCTCGTAGCAGACGCACACTTGGCGTACGAAGACGTCGTCGGCGGAGCGCTACCGCTCTGGAGCACGACGGAGATCGTCGCAACGATCGGCGTTGCGGCCGAGCGTATGCGGGCGCGCGAAGTCGTCTTTCTCGGCGACATCGTGCACGGTGCGCGTATGAGCGAAGGAGCCGTCGGTCGCGTGCGTGCGGGGCTCGACGACCTGCGCGCGCGCATGCAGGTCACGCTCGTTGCCGGCAATCACGAGGGCCGCTCACGCGCGTTCGCGGTGCTCGGCGAAACGGTCGACGCGTGCGAACGCGATGGGTGGCTGCTCGTGCACGGCGACGGTGCGGCGCTGCTCGGGCGGCGCACGATTATCGGTCACGTGCATCCAAGTTTACACCTGGGAGGAGGCAAGACGGTGCCGGCGTTCGTGGCGAGCGAAGCGCTCGTCGTCGTTCCAGCCATGACGCCTTATTCGCCAGGCCTCGATCTGTGCTCCGACGACTTTGCCGCCGTGCTCGGTGCGTGGTCGGTGCGGCGACGCGACGCGCACGTCGTCGCTGCATCGGCCGATCGCGTCTTTCCCTTCGGCTCGCTCGACGCGCTACGCGCGCAGTTGCGGCGACCTGCGCGCCCGGACCGCCCGTCTCCGCGCCGTTTCATTCGCCGCCTCCGTCCCGATGCGTCGTAGCTTAACGACAGTCGCCGCTGGCACAAAAGCGGATTTCGCGCGCCAGGCGCATGGAATCGAGTTCGATCGGAATTTGCGCCAGCGCCGACGACGGAACGCCCGCTTCACGAGCCTGGGCGGAGAAATCGTCGCGACGGTACGCAGCCGAAATCCCCGGCGCTCCGGGCCAATTCGTGTCGACGATCGTGGCACCGAAGTGTTCGCGATCGAGCGTGCGCAGCCACGCTTTGACGTACGGCTTGAGCGGCAAGGCATCGACCTGTGCGTCGCTGCGGTCCAGAAACAGACGGGTTCCCTCGGGCGGGCGTTGGCCAGGCGTCAAGTGGCGCGCGCAAGCCGGCGTGACGTCGGTATTTTTCCCGTCGGAAGCGGTCGCCGGATAGACGAAGCTCGTGTCGGCGCAGAGCGCCGACACGGCGAGCGCGTGTCCGAACGTGCCATGGCGCGGGTCGGCCTCGGCGCGGGTAAAATCGGAAGCAGCGATGCTGCCGAGCGCGTCTTCGATATCGGTCGCGCGGGCGTTCGAGCAACCCGTCCCGGAGCCGAGCTCGTCTCCGCGCCGGCGGCGATCCCATGCGCAAAAGCCGAGCGCTCCGACGTGGATCGTCGCACCTGGCGGTCCGGGCCGCGCGCAAAGCCAGCAATTCCAGTTGCCACGCCGTACGGGATCCGTCCAAGCCAGGTGATGGTCGCTGTTGCCGGCCGGCTCCGTGCGGCTCGGAAAGCCGACGGTGGCACCTTGGAGATGCTCGCGCGCACACAGGGCCGCGCTCCACGGGGCAGCGTCGCACGCAACGATCTGCGGTACGAGCGGCTCGCGCAACGCGTCGGCGAGCGGCGGATCGGCAATATCGTGCGATTCGCCGAACGGGTGGTTTGCTTCGAGCGAGTGGTTCGCGTTGAAGCTCGAAACGTAGTCGCGCGTCGGTTGAAACAAAAGCGCCGCCCATGCGTCGCTATGCGGACTGATCCGCGGCCGGCCCGGTAATGCATGGCACATTGGATTGCTGCGATAGTGCTGGCACCCGCTCGATCCACGCGCGGCGCCGCCTGCGCGCGCAGCACCGTCTAGCGCCGTCGGCATTACCGCAGCAACTGCGAGCGCACAGACGGAGAACGCTAGGCGTTGAGCTGCGGTCACGCGCTCAGCCGGCCCAGACGATCGAGCACCGAGTAAATCGCAGCAATGTGAACACCGACCTCGATCGTCCCGTCGCGAACGTACTGCCGGACTTCGCTTAGCGTGGCGAGCACCGTCTCGATATCTTCCGTGTCGTCGAACGCCGGCAGGCCCGCCGAACGCGCGTCGCGAGCGAGATAGAGATGATAGAGCGTCGTCGCCGATGTCGGGTCGAAGACGTACGAACCGACGTGCTCGAGCGTGCCCGCGTAGCCGGTTTCTTCCGCGAGCTCGCGCCGTGCGCAGTTGTCCGGGGTTTCGTCCGGGTCGATGCCGCCGGCCGGCAACTCCAGCACGAACTTCCCGATACCGTGTTTATACTGGCGCACGAGCACGACCCGGTCGCCTTCGGTTAGCGCGAAGACCACGGCAAAGCCGCGCGATTCGCGTACGTAGTACGGGCCGATCCGGCGCCCGCTCGGTAATTCGATGTGGTCGCGCCGCAAACGCAGGTGCGGCGTCTCGATCACCATGTCCGACTCCACGATTCGCCAACCCGTGTCCGCATCCGCACCCACGGCGGCCCTTTACGACGGCGACGCGCGCAAAGACTCGTGCCGCCGCACGGTTAATTTGGACAGCATTATCGAAAAAGGGGCCAGCTTACCATCGAAGCGCTGCGCATCGGACACCACTATCAAACGACGTACGGCACGCTATGGAAGGACGGAACGTACTTCGCGCGCGGGACGCGCGTGATGGTCACAGGGTTGCACATGGAGCAAGGGTACTGCGTCCGATTCCCCAAGGACGTCGACGGCGAGCCGCTCGAGACTTGGGAAGATTGGGGCGAAAGCGATTTCTTGGGCGAGGACGGCTCGATCGGCGATACTGAGGAGCTTTCGGCAACGGTGCTCGACGAAGCGCGCGAAGTGCTCGACGAGGCAGAAGACGGCACGCATCTCCATCTCCACGAAGGCGACGATTGAGCGGCCCGCTGCCCGGGACGATGATGGACGTCCCGCTGACGATTCGTTGGATCTTCGAACACGCGTTGCGCAATCACGGCGACCGCGAGGTCGTGTGGCGTAGCGGCGACGGCTCCATCGGCCGTTATACGTACGCCGATTTTGGCCGCCGCGTCGCTGGCCTCGCGCACGCGCTCGTCGAGCTCGGCGTACGGCCTGGCGACCGGGTAGCGAGCTTCGCCTGGAATAACGAGCGGCATCTCGAGCTGTACTATGCGGTGCCGATGATCGGCGCCGTGTTGCATACTACGAACGTTCGGCTCTTTCCCCAGCAGCTTGCGTGGATACTCGATCACGCCGGAGACCGGCTCGTTTTCGTGGATACGTCGCTTGCCCCCACGCTTGCAAAGGCTGAAGGGACGGGTTCTGCGTTGCCGCCGGTCGTCGTCATGGGCGGCCGTTCGGACGCTTTTCCAGATGCGTCCGACTACGAACCATTAATCGCCGGCAGACCGCATGCGTATCCGTGGCCGGAACTGGGCGAACGCGACGGCGCGATCTTATGCTATACCTCCGCCACGACGGGCGACCCCAAGGGCGTCGTGTTCACGCACCGCTCGACCGTCATTCACGCGTTCGCGGCCGGACTTGCCGAGTCGATTTCGATCGCGCAACGCGATGCGGTATTGCCGGTCGTTCCAATGTTCCACGTCAACGCGTGGGGCGTTCCGTACGTCGGGCCGATGGTCGGCGCCAAGCTCGTGCTGCCCGGCGCCGCTCTCGATCCGCACAGCCTCATCGATCTGATCGAACGCGAGCGCGTGACCGTCGCGCTCGGCGTGCCGACGGTATGGCTAGCACTACGCGACGAACTGCTGCGACGCGACGCGCGCTTGCCGACGCTCGAACGTCTCGTCGTCGGCGGATCGGCGTGCCCGCCATCATTATACGACGATCTCGTCTCGCTCGGCATCGAGGTTGCGCACTCGTGGGGCATGACCGAGATGAGCCCGATCGGTTCGACCGCAAAACTCGTCGCGCAACTGGCGGATGCGCCGGCAGACGCCGCGCGAGAACGGTTGCTAACGCAGGGCCGTTTTTCGCCGATCGTTGCGTGGAAGGTGCTCGACGACGAGGGTCGCGACGTGCCGCGCGACGGCACGACGCCCGGAGCGCTATGGGTGCGCGGGCCGTCGGTTGCGGCCGGCTATTATCGCGACGCCGGTAATAGCGAAGCGTTTCGCGACGGGTGCTTTCATACCGGCGACGTGTGCACGGTCGATTCGTACGGTTATATGAAGATCGTCGACCGCTCGAAGGATCTCGTCAAGTCCGGCGGCGAGTGGATCTCGAGCGTCGACCTGGAGAACGCGATCATGGGCCATCCGCTGGTTCGCGAAGCCGCCGTGATCGGTCTGCCGCACGCGAAGTGGATCGAGCGTCCGGTCGCCGTCGTCGTTCTGCGCGACGGTGCCGTGATCGACGAAGCGACGCTCGTGACGTGGCTTGCGGAACGCGTTGCGAAGTGGTGGCTGCCCGACCGCGTGGTCTTCGTCGATGCGATCCCGCGCACGGGCGTCGGAAAATTTCTGAAGCGAGCGCTGCGTGAACGCTACGCGCACCTGCTCGACCCGGTGTCGCTTACGCCCTAGACGGGAACGCGCAACCAGGTGCGGAATGCAGCGAGCCAGCGATCCGCCTTGACCCACCCAAAGTAAGGCCTGCATATTGCGGGCCTCACGCCGTGAGAGGACGAATACCCGTCGTGCCAGACTTTAGCGATGCCAAACAGCTCGAGCTGATGTGGGATTCCGACCCACGCTGGGCCGGGATCAAACGGCCCTATTCGGGGGCCGACGTGGTCCGGCTTCGCGGCTCGGTCCACATCGACTATACGCTCGCGCGAGTCGGCGCCGAACGTCTCTGGAAGTTGCTGTCGAACGAGCCGTACGTCGCGGCGTTGGGAACGTTGACGGGCGGCCAAGCCGTGCAGGCGGCCAAGGCGGGGCTTAAAGCGATCTACCTGTCCGGCTGGCAGGTTGCTGCCGACGGAAACGTGGCGAGCCAAACGTATCCCGATCAGAGCTTGTATCCGGCTAATTCCGCACCGGCGCTCGTGAAGCGTCTCAACAATGCGCTGCAGCGCGCGGATCAAATCCAAACGAGCGAACACAAAGGCGACCTCAATTACTATCTGCCCATCGTAGCGGACGCAGAAGCGGGCTTCGGCGGTGCTCTCAACGTTCACGAAATCATGAAGGCGTTCATCGAAGCCGGCGCTGCCGGCGTCCACTTCGAAGATCAGCTCGCCGCTGAAAAGAAGTGCGGACATTTAGGCGGTAAAGTTTTGATCCCGACCAAGACCGCGATCCGCAATCTCATTTCGGCGCGTCTCGCCGCCGACCTGATGGGCGTCCCGACGCTCATCGTCGCCCGCACCGACGCCGATGCTGCGACGTTGATCACGAGCGACGTCGACCCGGCCGATTCGGCATTCATCACGGGCGAACGAACCGACGAAGGCTTTTTCCACGTGCGCAGCGGCATCGACGCGGCGATCGCGCGCGCGTTATCGTACGCGCCGTACGCCGACCTCATCTGGTGCGAGACGAGCCATCCGTCGCTCGCCGAAGCGAAGCAGTTCGCAGACGCCGTGTACGCCAAGTTTCCCGGTAAGTGGCTCGCATATAACTGCTCGCCGTCGTTCAACTGGAAGTCGAAGCTCTCGGACGACGAGATTGCGACGTTCCAACAGAAGCTCGGCGCGATGGGCTATAAGTTTCAGTTCATCACGCTCGCAGGTTTCCACGCGCTCAACCACTCGTTTTTCCAGCTCGCGTTCGATTACAAGTCGCGGGGCATGGCGGCGTACTCCGAATTACAGCAAGCCGAATTCGCCGACGAGAAGCACGGCTACACGGCAACGCGTCATCAGCGCGAAGTCGGCACCGGCTACTTCGATGAGATCGCGCAGGTCGTCTCGGAAGGCAAGTCGTCCACGATCGCGCTCGACGGTTCGACCGAAGCCGACCAATTCCAGGAAGCCGCGGCCGCCGGCCGCTAACGGTCCAGGACGAACGGGCGCCGACCGAGCGGCGCCCGTTGTCATTACCAGGGCCCCAATCGCTTACCGCAGGCGTTTCGATGCGAGGAAACGCGACGCTGCGCCCAAACGAGTTCGATGACAAGGTCTTGGAAGTTCGATGCGCTGGGCCGTCGATGATGCGAAGACTACTCGTCGATCCCTAACACGGCTGCCACATCGATGCGAACGGTGGGTAGCGCGTTCGGGCTTATCGCGCCTCTGGTTACGACGATTTGCTCGCGATAACCGTCTCCTGTCGGCGACCAGTATTTTTCGATTCGATCGTCGTTCAAGTCGACGATCCAATATTCGGCAATCTGCGCGCGCGCGTAGAGCGCGCGTTTTTGCGTGCGGTCTTTGTCGAGTGAAGAATCCGCCACTTCAATAATTAGGAAGACGTCGGCAGGTGTCGGGCGCAGACGGTCCGTGCGAGGCCACGACAACGCCACATCGGGGTCTGGTTCGCTACTCGTCGAGCTTGAGCGAGAGCGACTCTGGGTCTGTGCGATAGCCGCGGTTCTCTTGCACGATGAACTGCCTGGCGAGTTCGCGGACCGCCCACCGATGCCGATCTCCTCTGGGACTTACATTTACCACCAGGCCGTCGAGAAGTTCGATTCCTCTTTCGGGAAATAACCCACGCTGCGCGATAGCCTCGTAGTCGCTCACCGAAAAGCGATGCAGCGTATGCATCATGCTCCACCACCTTACGCAACGAAGTTGCTGAATTCGTGCAGATGGAGTCGTCCACCCCGTATGGGGAGGCACTCACTCGTAAGCGGCTCAACCGGTCCTGCGGTGGCGACCGTCGTCATTCCCAAGGCCGCAAGACGCGCTTGGTGCGGTCCTGGCCGTCCGCGAACGCGTTCATCCGCGTATCCATACCGAAAGTCGCGGTCGCGAACTCGCGGCCCGGTACCCCGCTGCCGCCGATGAGCGGTTCGACGCCCGTCGACCTGGCGCGCCGTCATGGTCTCGCGGACGTGGCACGAACGATGATGCGCACGTATCGTTAGCGAGACGTTTCCGCTCGAGATTCGCGCGATGGCCATCGCGCTCGTGTAGAACGCGGGCACGCTCGCCGGCGGCGCGGCGGCGCCGGCATTCTTCGGCGCGCTCATCGCGACGCGCGGGCCGCCTGCGGTCTTCGCTGGCTACGTGATTGCGACGATGGCGATGCTTTGCGCTGCCGTCGTCGATTCGTTTTGGCGTCGAAGCCGCCGGCAAGCCGCTCGAGGCGCCGCGCCTCCACTGGGTTCCGCAGGCGTTTAGGCGAGACATGTTCAGCTGCACGTGTCCGTGCTGCTTTACGAGAGCCCGTAGCTACAGTAAACTGTCTTGTGAGATGATCACTCGTATCTGGCGCGGCTGGACGACGCCCGAAAATGCTGACGTCTATCAGGCCCTACTGCTTACTGAGATATTCCCAGGCATAGAGAGCCGGGGCATAGCTGGCTATTGCGGGATATCGTTAGGACGACGAAACGTCGGGGACGAGGTGGAGTTTGTAACGCTCATGTGGTTCGACTCGCTCGCGAACGTCAAAACATTTTCGGGAGTGACTTCGAGACAGCCGTTGTGCCGCCGCGCGCGCGAAGCATTCTTTCTCGCTTCGATCGACGGTCGGCGCATTTCGAGACGGTGGTCCCGCCGCCCCAGTTGGGAAGTCCCTACGCCGACTATCCCGATGCGCTATAAGTGGTTGAAGCTGAGAGGCGGCGGGACGTTGAAGAGTGCGGCGAAGGGGATCGAATGCGCGAGCCGGTGATTCCCCAACTTTCCGAACGCGAATTCGTCGGATGGGAGGCGGCGCAGGATCGTAAGTTCGAGTTGCACCGTGGTTTCGTGCTGGCGTTCGCCGGCGGGACGATCGCGCACGATCAAATCGCCTTCAACGTACGAAGCCTGCTTGCAGCCGCGTACGAGATGCCTTGCCGCAGTTTTGGCAGCGACGTCAAAGTACGCGTCGCCTACGATACGTTTTATTATGCCGATGCCGGAATCGTTTGCGACACCGTCGACGACGAAGCGCAATTCGTTCAAGCGCCGGTCGTCGTCGTCGAGGTACTTTCGCGCAGCACTCGGGCGTTCGATCTGGTAGAGAAGCGTGCTGCCTATCGGGCGCTCCCATCGCTTCGTGCCTACGCGATCGTCCATATCGACATGCGGCGCATCGAAATCGATTCGCGCTCTGGCGACGGGGGCTGGCGAACGGAGACCTTCGATGCGGAGACCGCCTTTATCGACGGACGGGAAGTGCGCCTCGACGCGGTCTATGCGCGAACTTCTCGTTGACTCCGGGTGCTGGGTGCCAAGTGGCCGGCCCACACCGGCGTCAGTACTGCCGCTGGAAATGTTGCGAACATGTCGGCAGCGCGTAAGTAACGTTCTTCCCCGTCGCTTTCGAGGTAGAGACGCCGGCCGGTAAACCGATCCTCGTAGACGGACGATGCGTCGCTGCATAGATGCACGCGTTCGTCGTCATAGCGCACGCGGAGCGGCGATTCGCGATCGAGCACGGCGTGGGCTAAGCGAGGCGTCACGACGATGACGCCACCTCGCTCGTAGGCCACAAGATGACCGGCGCGGGTGCCACTTGTGACGAGTGGACGGTAGGCATTCCCGCAGAGCGCGGCGGGGCGCTCGCGCCGCAGCTGCAGGAGTCGCCACGAAAGGTACAGTTTGATCCGTCCGTCCTGCCACGACTGCGTCAACTCGTGAGCCAGCGCTTCGCAGTCGCCCGCCTCGACCCGCGCTTGCATTTCGCCGATGGCCTCGCGACGAAGGCGGTAATCGACAGGTCGACGATTATCGGGATCGACGAGCGACAAGTCCCAGAGTTCACAGCCCTGATACACGTCGGGCACGCCCGGCGAGGTCAGCTTTAGCGTGCACTGCGCGAGGCTCGATACCGCTCCAGCGTGCGCGCATTCCCGTGCGAACGCGCGCAACTCACGCAAGAATGGCCCGGGGATGCGCGCATCGAGTGTCGCTCGCACGAACGCAAACGTCGCTTGCTCATAGGCCTCGTTCGGGTTCACCCAACTGGTACGGAACTTCGACTCGCGCAGCGCCTTGCGCAGGTACGCTTCGAGGCGCATGAGATACCTCTCGACGTCGTCTGGCTCGAGATTGTCATCTTCGAGCCAGCGCATCGGCCACGTTCCGACTAGGATCTGATATAAGAAATATTTGTCGTTGTGGGTTGGAGCGGCGGCGCCGTCGACGTCGCGCTTGTAGCGGCCGTTTGCGCGGCTCCAACGCCGGATCATCCGGTCCCACAACTTCGGCATTTCGGAGATGGCGGCGATCCGCGTGCGCGTATCCTCGCCGCGCTTATGGTCGTGCGTCGCCGTCGCGAGCATGCCGTGCGGATATCGCGCCGCCCGGTCGGCGTTAGCTTCGTGAAACTCGGCGACCGAGGTGCCGAAGCGCCGTGGGTCGCCACCGACCTCGTTGAGCGCGACGAGCCGTACGTACCGGTAGAACGCGGTGTCTTCCACGGCTTTGGCCATGACGGGACTCGTGTATTGCTGGAACTTCATTGTGAAGCGCAGCACCGTCCGGCGATCGTAGTTCTCCGAGATTTGCGGTGCGCTCATCGTGAGCAGACTTTCGATAAACGAGAAGACGCGCTCGTCGCCGAGTTCGCTGCGCCGTCTCGCAGCGCCCAGCGCGATGTCGATGAAGCGCCGGTCCTCAGACTCAACGTTCTCGCTCGTCACGTACGTCCGGTAAACGGGAAACGACGCGACCGTTTCTACCAGCGCGTCGCGCAAGACGTTGAACGTGAAGTCGTTGGAACGGCGATCGAGCTTGGCAATCCCGTCGAGCATCGTCGCGAGCACCTCGAGCTCGCTTGCGAGCGAGGTGCGGATGATGTCTTTCTTGGCGCGGTACGCGAATTGTTCGAAGGTTCCCGAGATGCCGGCGAAGCGGCGGTAGAGGCCGTCGAACGCCCCTTCGGCACTCGCATCCACGAATAAGCCCAGCGCCAGATTCATGAAGTCGTAGCCGGTCTTGCCGGCGATGCGCCATTGGTCGCGCAGCCGTTCGGAACGAGCCAAAATCTTTTCGACCACGAGATATTGCGGATGTCCCAGCGTGCTCGCACGGTCCTGAAGCAACTCGCAAAAATACCCACCTGGATTGTACAGCCCATCGACGTGATCGATGCGCAGGCCTTGAATTTTTCCCGACTCGATGAGTTCGAAGACGAAGCGATGCGTTTGTGCGAGAACTTCCGCGTCTTCCACGCGCACGCCGGCCAGGTCGTTAATGTCGAAGAAGCGGCGGTAGTTGATCTCGTCGGCCGACACGCGCCAATACGCCAGACGGTAGGCTTGCCGACCGAGGAGCAGATCGAGACGGTCGATTGCGCTGCGGTCGGCGCCAGCATCGTACCACTCGAGCGCTCCTTCGATCGCGGCACGGTCGCGTTGGTCGCGGGCGACGGTCGCGAGTTGTGTCTTGAGTTCGAGCGCGCGCTCTCGCGATGCCCCCGGGAATTCCGCCGCAAGGGCGCGCAGCGCCCACGCTTCGCCCGGGCGCCGTTCGACCGCAAGGGCCAGAATCTCACCGTACGACTTGGTGGCCAGCGGATAGCGGTTGTCGAAATATGCGATCGAGAACGTGCCCGACGCCGGATCGAACGCCACGCGTAACTCTCCGCGCTCGAGGACGCGCCCGTAATAATCGCCGAGCGAGGGCAGGAGCACTTTGCCGCGCATCTCGGGACGCAGCGGCTGCCAGTTAATGTCGAAGTACTCGTGAAACGGCGACGCTTCGCCCCATTCCAGAACGTCTTGCCACCACGGGTTTTCGACGCCGATACCCATGTGATTTGGGACGAAATCGAGCAAGTGTCCTAGCCCCGCGCCCTGTGCCGTCGCTATGAATGCCGCATAGTCGTCGAACGTGCCGAGCTCGGGATTGAGACGGTTTGGGTCGACGACGTCGTAGCCGTGCTCGCTGCCGGGGCGCGCCTTGAAATACGGCGATGCGTACACATAGCCGATGCCGAGCTCGGCCAGATACGGCACGATCTCCCGCGCGTCGTCGAATCGGAACCACGGCGTAAATTGCAGACGGTAGGTCGAAAGCGGAAACGACCCGATGGCGCTGCCCGAGCCGGCGTTCATTGCAGCGTCCAGCGGACGCTCCATGCCGGGGCCTCGCCCCCTGGGTACGTCGGGTCGTGTGTACAGTAGAGCACAAGTCCGCGCGGCGGCGATTCGAAGCCGCTCTGCGTCGCGTCCGACAGGTTTGCGTCGAGCGCGAGCGTCGCATCGTCGAGCCGGAACTGCGCGTGCAAGCCCCGATCGCCCGCGAGCGAAAAAGCGGCGTCGGTACCACGAACCGTCGCGATGCGCGGCGCGATTTCGCGCGCGCGAATTTCGAGCAGCCTGCGATACAGCGCAAGCCAACGCGCATGCGGCTCCCGCTCGAGTTCGTCCCAGCGTAGCCGACTGCGTTCGAACGTGTCCGCTGCCGAGGGATCGGGAATCGCTTCGCGTTTCGTTGGGTCGGCGAACGCGGCAAACGAGCCGAACTCGTTTCGCCGGCCCTGTGTGACCAGACGAGCCAATTCCGGCTCGAAATCGCAAAAAAAGAGAAACGGCGACGACGCGCCCCACTCTTCGCCCATAAAACGAGCGGCACGGAAGGTGCAAGCAAGTAGACCGAAGCGACGGCTTCGAGCGCTTGCGGCGAGGCGATGGCGGTCAGGCGGTCGCCAAATGGACGGTTGCCTACTTGATCGTGATTCTGTGCGAAGACGATAAAGGCGTCGAGCGGCAGGTGGGCGCTCGGCGCGCCGCGTGCGGCACCCTTGTGATCCGACCGCTGCCCCTGGTAGGCAAACCCCTCCGTCAGCGTCCGGCCTAGCTGTTCCAACGGCCGCATCGCGTAGTCGGCATAGTAACCGTCGCGTTCGCTCGTGGCCAGCACATGCAACGCGTGGTGCTCATCGTCGTTCCACTGCGCCCGGAACGCCCGTTCCAAAAGCGGTGCTTCGTTCGCTTCATTCTCGAGGATCAGATGCACAGGGCGATCGGAGCGTGCGCGCACCGCGGATGCGAGTTCGTGCAAGAAGAGGCGTTCGGCGCCATCGTAGATGGCATGCACCGCGTCCAGACGCAAGCCGTCGAAGCGATATTCGTGCGTCCAGTACAGCGCGTTCTCGATGAAGAATGCTCGCACGTCGAGGCGTTCCGGCGAGACGTCGATGGCCGCGCCCCACGGCGTCTTATATCGATCCGTATATAACGCCGGCGCGTAGCCGTGCAAGTAATTCCCTTCGGGGCCGAAGTGGTTATAGACGACGTCGAGATACACTGCGATGCCGCGCGCGTGCGATGCCGCGATGAACGCTTTGAGATCGTCCGGTGAACCATAATTTCTGGTCGGTGCGTACGGCAATACGCCGTCGTAGCCCCAGTTGCGCGCACCGGGAACCTCGGCGAGCGGCATCAATTCGATTGCGGTGATTCCAAGCTCAGCGAGATGGTCGAGCTTCCGCGAAGCGGCCCCGTACGAGCCTTGCGGCGTAAACGTGCCAACGTGCAACTCGTAAAACACGTGCTCGTGCCAGGGCCTTCCGTTCCAACCGGCGTCGGGCCACGCGAAACTCGTGGGGTCGACCACAAGGCTGGAGCCATGCACGCCGTCGGGCTGAAAACGCGAAGCAGGATCGGGAACGGTCGTGCTTGCGCCGTCGAGCCGGTACCCGTATCTCGTGCCGGCTCGTGCGTCATCCAACGTCGCCTCGAACCAACCGCCGCCGCGGCGCGCCAGCGGCGCGGCGCGCGTCGCGCTCTCGGCGTTGCCGTAGACAATGTCGACGCGATGTGCCGCGGGGGCATACAAACGAAAACGGACGCCAGCGTCCGTTCGTTGTGCACCAAACGGCATATCGTGCCGGAAGGTAACCGCCATCGACGCGCTAGTACCCGAGCGCGCCGTGACCAAACCGTCTACGTCTTGCGGCGGAAATCGAGCGCGACGCCGTTCATGCAAAAACGCAGACCCGTCGGCTTGGGACCGTCGTCGAAGACGTGACCTAAGTGACCGCCGCAGCGGCGGCAATGCACTTCGGTCCGTTCGACGAACAGAGAGCGGTCCGTCGACGTTTCGACCGCATGCGGCAAAGGCTCATAAAAGCTCGGCCAACCGGTTCCGCTGTCGAACTTCGTCTTGGCGTCGAAGAGCGCGAGTTCGCACCCAGCGCAGAAGTACGTGCCGGAGTGCGTCTCATGGTCGAGCGGACTCGACCCAGCCATCTCCGTTGCATGTTGCCGCAGCACCGCGTAACGCTCGCCCCCCAAGCGCGCGCGCCACTGGGCATCGGTGTGTTGCACCTCGAAGTGCTCGCCACCGGCACTCGCCGGCTTACTCGCGATCCCGAGCGCGGCCGCCATGCTGCAGAGTCCACCGATCATCTTCATACGTGTCACCTTACCCACCCCCTTAGCATAACGGATAAGCGGCGCGTACCGATGTCGTCTAGCTTACCCTTCCGGATACGGGCGGCGCGGGGGTTACTGCGGTATTGCGCTGCCGGTAATTTTTCGCGCTCGCGGCTGGTTCTAGGCCGCGAGCGGCGAAGCCGCGCGCATGAGCGATCTCGTCACGAACGAACGGTTGGATGCCGTTCTCATGCTGCGTCTCAATCGGCCCGATAAGCTCAACGCCCTCAACGAGGAGATGACCGCAGCGCTCATCGCTGGGCTCGAAGCGGCCGCCACCGATTCGCGCGTACGCGTCATCGTTCTGGCTGGAACCGGGCGCGGATTTTCGGCTGGGCAAGACCTCGAAGCGTTCGTCAAGATGAAGCAGACGTCGGGACCGGTCTCCGTCGCCGACCACCTGCGCAAAGGCTACAACGTCGTCGCACGGCGCATTCGCGAGATCGAAAAGCCGGTGGTCGCCTCGCTCAACGGCATCGCAGCGGGCGTCGGGCTGTCGCTCGCGTTGTGCTGCGACGTGCGGATCGCGGCAGACGACGCGTTGCTTACGCTCGGATTTTCGAAGATCGGTCTCATTCCCGATGGTGGCGGCAGCCTAATGCTTCCGGCGCTCGTCGGCCTCGGACGCGCTCTCGAATTGGCGTGGACGAGCGACCGCATCGGCGCGCAGGAGGCGCTCGCCATCGGCCTCGTCAACCGCGTTGTCCCCGCCGGCCGGCTGGCCGAGGAAACGGCTGCCTACGCGGCGCGTTTCGCGGAGATGTCGCCGATCGCGCTCGCTTTGACGAAGCGCGCTTTCAATCGCTCCGTGATTCCGAACTTCGTGCAATGGCTCGAAGAAGAGGCCGTCCTGCAAGACCTCGCAGCTAACGGTCCGGATTTGCTCGAAGGGGTCCGGTCGTTTCTCGAAAAGCGCAAGCCGGCATTCGCGACGCCGTGAGCGCTGCGCAGGTTGCAGCGGTGCGCGACGACAGCTTCGACCTTACCGGGAAGACGGCGATCGTAACGGGCTCGACGCGCGGCATTGGCCTCGCCATCGCAACGGCCTTTGCCGATCGCGGCGCGCGCGTCGTCGTCTCGAGCCGCAAAGCCGATGCGTGCGAGGCGGCGCGTGCGGCGATCGTCGAGCGCGGCGGTGAAGCGGTCGCAGTGCCCTGTAACATCGGTGAGAAAGAACAACTGCGAACGCTCGTCGACCGTACGCTCGAAGCCTATGGTGCGATCGACGTTCTCGTGTGCAACGCCGCCGTCAATCCCTACTTCGGGCCGCTCTCCGGCATCGGCGACGACGCGTTCGATAAAATCATGAACTCCAACGTACGCTCGAACGTCTGGCTTTGCAACATGGTGCAGCCGTCGATGACCGCGGCGGGCGGCGGCGCGATCGTTATCGTTTCGAGTATCGCCGGCCTCAAGGGCTCGCGGATGCTCGGCGCTTACGGCATCTCGAAAGCGGCCGACGCACAGTTGGCGCGCAACCTCGCGGTCGAACTCGGTCCCAACAACATCCGCGTCAACGCCATCGCACCCGGCATCATCAAGACCGACTTCGCCAAGGCGCTTTACGAAAACCCTGACGTAGAAAAGTTAGTCACCAAACAGTACCCGCTCGGGCGGCTCGGCGTCGTCGATGACGTCTCCGGTGTCGCGGTTATGCTCGCTTCGCGGGCGGGGGCCTTCATTACGGGACAGACGATCGTCGTCGACGGCGGCACGACGATCGGCGGCTTCGACTAGCACGGCAACGAGCGGCCGCCGGTTGTCATGATCTTCGACGCGCTGGTCCTGGGACATATTTATCGCAACGTCGTGACCGTAGCCCTCGCCGTTGCCTCCGTCGCCCTTGCAGTAACGACCATCTACGTGGAGCGTGTATCCGATTCAGCGGCACGTGCTGCGCTACGTACGAGCGTGGCCGGTTTCGGGGAAGCGGCCAGCTACTCAATCGTAGGAAGCAACGGGCGCATCGGCGACGCATGGCCGGCGCGTCTGCGAATGATGCCGGGCTTACGTGGCGTACGGCCGGTCGTTAGCGGCTTAGCTATGCCGGCCGGCCACCGCGACGCTACGCTTCGGATTCTCGGCATCGATGCGGTAGCGGCATTTCCTGGCTCTGGCGCTCTGCGCCGGTATGAGATCGGAGCGTGGAGGCCGCCGAGCGCCTTCGATCGAGCACTCGTGTCGCAAAACGGCGCGATCGTGTTCGCGAAGGTGGCGCGAGCATACGGCCTACGTGCGGGTTCGCGCTTTGCACTCGCATCGCATGCCCGCACGGTACCCTTGACGATACTCGCCGTGGTCGACCAGCCGTCCGTCCGTCTCGATCAGGAGACCGTCGTCGTCGATCTGCGAACCGCACAACGCCTCTTCGCGGCCGAAGGCCGGCTCGATCGCGTCGACGTCGTCTCGGCGACTTCCCCGCAACTCGAAGCGCGCTTGAACCGGGTCGTGCCACGCGGCGTGCGCGTCGTGCGCATCGTCGACCGGCTGCGAGAACTCGAACGGGTCGGCGTTTCATTTGCTTTGGCGTCGTCGATCGCCGGGACATTGGCCGTTCTGGTGGCGCTCGCGGTCGTAGCCAATGCCGTCGATGTTTCGGTTCGACGGCGGCACGCGGACATCGCGACGCTGCGTGCCCTCGGCGCACGCCGCCGGCAGATTTTCGTCGCGTTCGTGAACGAGGGACTACTGATCGGGGTGGGCGGAGGAATCGTCGGAGCGATCGCCGGCGATGCGATTGCCCGCGCTGCGGGTGCTTACGCGGTCCCCGACCCCCTTCTCATCTCCGGCGACGCGCTGATCGGTGTCGCGATCGCTGCCGTTGCCGCCATTCTTCCGGCACGTCGGGCTGCGTCGCTAGCGCCGGTGTTGGGGTGGACCGCCGTCTCGTGGCGGCTGCGCGCGGCCCAGGGCATTCGCCTAGGGCGCCTCCCCCTCGTTGCGTCCTTGGCGCTGGCGGGCGTACGCGCGCATTTCCGCCGCGCGCTTGCTATCGGTTCGATCGTCGCCATAAGCGTCGCGTTCGCTGCCTTCGCCGCGAGCGTCGTCGCGACGTTCGAACACTCGGCCGATAACGCCGCGATTCGAGTGTCGTCCGAACTTACGCGCGTCGGAACAGACGCCGCGCAAGGCGATGTGCGGGAAGCGTCGAGGCGGAATTTCGCTGCGTCGTTTACATCGCTGCGCTCGTTCGCCGCGGCGGCGCTCCTACTCGCCGTCGGCGGTACCGTCGTCGCACTCGCCGCCTCGAGCGTAGAACGCTCCCGCGAGCGGGCATTACTCCGAGTCGTCGGCGTATCGGCGAGTAACGTGCGTTCTGCTGCCGTCGCAGAAGCGGTTGCGATCGCGAGCATCGGTGCGCTTAGCGGAATATCGTTCGGCAACGGCTTGTCGGCCGCGGTCGCTCTCGACGGCGTCGAGCGACCGGGATGGGCCGCGTCGTTCCAAGTGCCGGCCGGCACCGATGCGTCGGTTTTGCTTATCGTCGTTATGGCTGCCGCCGCGACGGCATACGTCGCCGCCTGGCGCGGCTCGCGCGATTGGATGCGGTCCATCGCAAGAGGCGCATGAACCGCGGTCGTTCGGCCGTCGTTGCGATCGCGCTCGGCGCTTGCGCCGTCGCTTGTTCGCCGGCGCGCGAACCGGCAACCACGACCGTACCGCTCGAACGTGCGGCGCGGCGTGCCGTCCGAAGCGAAGCGTGGTCGATGCACGGACGCTTGCAGACGCCCGGGGGCCGGCGCTTTGCCTTTCAAGCCGCGTTCTTTCGCTATCCGCTGAGCGAGCGCGAAGCTGCTTCGGCTGCCGAATTCGCGCTGCTCGACGAAGCGACTGGTGCGACCGTGGCCGCCGGCCGCACCGTACGTGACGGCATTCGTCGCGAGTTCCGTCACTTCACTGGCATCAAGACGGACGACTGGTACGTGCATAGCGTGTCGACGCACGATGTGGGACACGAACGATTTAGTGTGCGCCTGCGAACGCCCGGCGGAGAGATCGTGCTGACCTTAGCTCCAACGAAAGCGCCGACGCCGTCGCCCGCGTATTCGGGTTATGCGTTTACGAGGCTGCGGGCGACCGGCTTCGTCGCGACTGCCGGTAAGCGGTACGCGGCCTTCGGCACCGCTTGGCTCGATCGCGAGTATGGTTTCGACGCCGGTGACGGAGAACGCGCTACCCAGCGCTTCGAATTACAACTAACGGACGGACGCGACGTCGAACTCTTCTCGACGCGTCGCAGCGACGGACGTTATCGCGTGGCGAGCGCCGACCGGCGGTACGAGCTGCGCCGGCCGGCAATGTCGCCTTACGGCCCGACGGTTCCCGTCGGCGGCATCGTCGTAGACCGCGGCGGAGGCGTGCAAAGACTGGATCCCGATGCCGTCACGGTCGCTATTCAAGGCAACGCACGGTGGCACAGCCCGCACGAGCCGGCAACGTATCCGGCGCTTTGGCGCGTGACCGTGCGCGGCGCGATCGAGCCGCTGGCGCTCGAGCCCGTGCTGCGCGATCAAGAAGTCGTCCCACCTGCAAGCGGCGTGCCGGTCTGGCGCGGAGGCGTCGATCTCGCCGAAGCGGATCCGCCCGGATCGCTCCGCGGTAACGGCCTCGTCGAGCTAACGGGCTTCGCTACGGGCGGGTAGCTTCACGGCGGTGTCCCGCCCGGACTCAGACGGCGTCGCGGTAGCGGACGGTATTGTGATTCGGTCCGCGCAACTTCACCCGGTATCCGCCGATGGTCACCTGTATGACCAACGTGGTCGTCGATACATTAGCCGATCTCCAGCGGCTGCGAAGCCGAGCGTCAGGTTTTTTTGCCGGCTTCATTTGGCTTCACGTCCCGATCTTGGCCGGGATGGCCGCGTACCACCGGACCGGATGGATCGCGCAGGGCGCGATTGCGGCAACCTTCGCGCTTGTTGCATCGATCGCCGCGCGTCTCGCCCCGACGTCGCTGGCCTCGCGCATTTCCATCACGGTCGCCCTGACGGCGATGCCAATCCTGCTGGTGTACGACGGCGTAGGCTCGTGGCAGATCGATTACCACATGTATTTCTTTGCTATTTTTGCCATGCTCGTCGCCTTCTGCGATTGGCGGCCAATCGTCGTTTCGGCGACCCTGACCGCCGGGCACCATCTGATTCTCGACATCTTCGACCGGAGCGCCGTTTTTCCGACGGACGGCGGGCTCCAACGCGTCACGTTACATGCGGCGATCGTCGCTGTGGAATGCGGCGTACTTATTTGGATCATCGCGCAGATCCGCGCGCTTTTCGCCGCATCGGCGCGTTCGCGGAACCTCGCAGAGGAACGACTGCAGGCGGCCGAAAACGCCGCACAAGCGTTGGCCGAAAAGGCCGCTTTGGAAGCCGAGGTCGCGGAACGCAAACGCACGGAGGAACGTCTGCTGCACGTGGCCTTCCACGACGACCTTACCGGTTTGCGCAGCAGGTCGTACTTCATTGACGCACTCGAGAGCGCTCTCGCGAGAAGCGCACGAGATCCGTCCTATCGATTCGCGCTGCTCTTCATCGATCTCGATCGCTTCAAGCTTATAAACGATAGTCTGGGACATCGCGTCGGCGACCTACTCCTCATCGGCATCGCGGAACGGTTCCGCGCCGCGCTGCGGCCGGGCGACACCCTGGCCCGCATGGGCGGCGACGAATTTACGATCCTCCTAGATAACGTCGCAGAATGCTCTGACGCAGTCGCCGTTGCCGAGCGAATCGGCGAGTCGCTCGCGGTTCCGTTCGTGCTCGCGCAAAACGAGGTATTCGGTTCCGCCAGCATCGGTATTGCGGATAGCCGAACGCGTTACGATCGTCCGGAAGAAATGCTGCGTGACGCCGACAGCGCGATGTATGAAGCTAAGCGCAGCAACTCCGGCCGGGGCCCGTACGCCGTCTACGAAGCGGCGACGGATGTGAAAGCTTTGGAGGCGCTGCAAGTGCAGCACGATCTGCGCAACGCGGTCGAACGGCGCAAATCGCTGGCTTCGAAGCGCTCGTCCGCTGGCAACATCCGCAGCGTGGTTTGCTCGCTCCCGGCGATTTCGTCGCGATCGCTGAAGAAACGGGCTTGATTTTAGGCATCGGATCGTGGGTGCTACACGAGGCGTGCCGGCAGTTGCGCGAGTGGGAGCAGCGTTTCGGGCGGTCGCGCCTGAGCGTTATGAGCTCAACGTCTCGAATCGTCAACTCGTTCAGCCGTCGTTCGCAAGAGATGTCGATGCGGCGCTTGCCGAGTCGGAGATCGATCCCCGCTCGCTCCAATTGGAAATTACGGAAAGCGCGCTCATCGGCAACGTCGCAGCGGTCGGGGCCGTGCTCGCCGGCTTGCGCAAGCGTGGAGTAAATTGCGTTCGATGATTTCGGCACGGGCTATTCATCGCTTAGCTATCTCCAACGGTACCGCGTCGATACGCTCAAGATCGATCAATCGTTCGTCCGCGGCATGACGGCATTACGAACGCCGAAATCATAAAGGCCATCACCGCGCTCGCCCGGGCGCTCGGAGTCGACGTTGCCGCGGAAGGCGTCGAGACGGCGAGTCAGGCATATACGGTCGCCGCACTAGGCTGTTCCACCGCGCAAGGCTACTACTTTGCAAAGCCCGTTGCAGCTCCGAAAGTGCCTGCGATGATCGAAGCGGACGTCGAATCGCGCGAAGAGGCGCTGGCATAGCCGCCAGGGCTGCGCAGCGTCCCACGCGAGGAACTCAGCGACGGTCATCGATGTGCGCCGTTCCATACCGAAATGAACAGTACGGCGCAACTGCGCGGCCGGACTCGCGCGCCTGGTGGAGAATCCGCGCGTAATGGCGGTTAGCGAGAGAACGATTCGGCGATTGTTGGTCGCCAATCGCGGGGAGATCGCGATTCGCGTCTTTCGGGCTGCGTCAGAGCTCGGCATAACGACGGTCGCGCTGTATTCGCACGAGGATCGTTTTGCGCTCCACCGCTTCAAGGCCGATGAAAGTTATCTCGTCGGCGCGGGCCGCTCGCCCGTGCAGGCCTATCTCGACATCGCCGACGTCGTTCGCATCGCCGTCGAAGCCCGCGTGGATGCGATTCATCCGGGCTACGGCTTCCTCTCGGAGAATCCCGACTTTGCGGACGCCGTGCGGGCGGCCGGCATGCTCTTCGTCGGTCCCACATCCGCAACGATGCGCCGTCTGGGCAATAAGGTCTCCGCTCGCGCGCTAGCAAGCGAAGCGCGCGTAGCCGTCGTCCCGGCGAGCGGCGCGCTGTCGCGCGAGGCGAGCGACGCCGCGGCGAGCGCCGCCGAGGTCGGTTTTCCACTGATGCTCAAAGCAAGTTGGGGCGGCGGCGGACGCGGGATGCGCGTCGTTCGCGATGCCGGCTCGTTTGCCGAACAGCTCGATCGCGCGCGCGAAGAGGCATCGGCGGCTTTCGGTAACGATGAGATCTACGCCGAACGCTACGTGGAGCGCGCGCGTCATATCGAAGTGCAAATTCTCGGCGACGGTCACGGCAACGTCGTGCATTTGCGCGAACGCGATTGCAGCGTTCAGCGGCGCCATCAAAAAGTCGTCGAAGAGGCGCCCGCACGTGGTCTCTCCCACGATTTGCGTACGAGCGTGCTTTCCTCGGCGCTCGCGATCGCGCGGTCTGTCGGCTACGACAACGCCGGCACGGTCGAGTTTCTCGTCGACCTCGATACCGAACGCGCGTACTTCATCGAGGTCAATCCGCGCATCCAGGTCGAGCATACGGTCACGGAACAAGTAACGGGCATCGATTTGGTCAAAGCGCAGATCCGGATCGCGGCCGGTGCCGAGATCGGATCGCCCGGCAGCGGCATCCCGGCACAAGACGATATCTCGCTACGCGGTCACGCCATCCAATGCCGCGTGACGACCGAAGACGCCGAGAATAACTTCGCGCCGACGTACGGCCAGATTTCGGTGTACCGCCCGGCCACGGGATTCGGCGTCCGGCTCGACGGCGCAGCATATGCCGGCGCCGTGATCACGCCGTTCTACGATTCGCTGCTCGAAAAAGTCACCGTATGGGGCACGACGTTCGACGAGGCCCGCGCCCGCACGCTGCGTGCGTTACGCGAGTTTCGCGTGCGCGGCGTGTCGACGAACGTCGCGTTTCTCGAAGGGCTGCTCTCCCATCCCGACTTCGTCAACGGCGACATCACGACGCGTTTTCTCGACGAGCAAGCGGGGTTGCTCGACGTTCCCCAGCATCGCGATCGCGCGACGCGCTTATTGAATTTCGTCGGCGAGACCATCGTCAACGGTAACTCCGAAGTGCGCGGGCGGCCGGTTGCGGAACTGCGAGTAGAGCCGGCGATCCCGGTCGACGGCGATGCGGGGGTCGAGCGGGGCACGCGCGACTTACTGCGAGATCTCGGTCCCGAAAAGTTTGCGGCGTGGATGCGCGAGGAGACGCGCGTGCTCGTCACCGATACGACGATGCGCGACGCACACCAATCGTTGCTCGCGACGCGGGTTCGCACGCGCGACATCGCCCGGATCGCGCCTGCCTACGCGCGTCTCTTGCCGCAGCTATTCTCGCTTGAATGTTGGGGCGGCGCCACGTTCGACGTCGCCATGCGCTTTCTCAAAGAAGACCCGTGGGCGCGGCTGGCAGCCGTCCGGGAAGCGGTTCCCAACATCATGTTGCAGGCGCTCGTACGCGGAGCGAACGGCGTCGGCTACACGAGTTACCCCGATAATGTGGTCCGTTACTTCGTCGAGCGCGCCGCCGCGGCGGGCATCGACGTCTTCCGCGTGTTCGACTCCCTGAATTGGGTTGAAAACATGCGCGTCACGATCGACGCCGTGCTCGAGAGCGGCGCACTCTGCGAAGCCGCAATGTGTTACACGGGCGACATTCTCGATCCGACGCGAACCAAATACGACCTCGGCTACTACGTAACGCTCGCCAAAGAGCTGGAAGCGACGGGCGCCCACGTCCTCGGGATCAAAGACATGGGCGGCTTACTGAAGCCCGCCGCCGCCCGGCGTCTCGTGAGCGCGCTCAAGAACGAAGTGGGTCTGCCCATCCACTTTCATACGCACGACACGAGCGGTAATAGCGGCGCCAGCGTCATCGCTGCGATCGAGTCCGGCGTCGATGCGGTCGATGCGGCGATCGACGCGATGAGCGGTCTGACCTCGCAGCCCAATCTCGGCACGATCGCCGCGGCCCTGCGCAATTCGCCGCGCGACACCGGCTTGCGCGTTGAAGCGATCGACGAGATCTCACGTTATTGGGAAACGGTCCGCCGCTTTTACCGAGCGTTTGAAAGCGACATGCGAGCCGGCTCTTCCGACGTATACGAACACGAAATGCCCGGCGGCCAGTATACCAACCTTCGCGAGCAAGCTGCGTCGATGGGATTGGGCGACCGGTGGCCCGAGGTTACCAAGACGTATGCGGACGTCAACGCAATGTTCGGCGACATCGTCAAGGTGACGCCGACGTCGAAGGTGGTCGGCGACATGGCGTTGTTCATGGTGTCCGGCGACTTGACCAGGGCGATGGTGGAAGCGCCCGACCGCGAGGTTGCCTTCCCGCAATCCGTCGTCGAGTTCTTCGAGGGGTATCTCGGCAGGCCGCCGGGCGGCTTCCCGCCGGACCTTCAACGTAAAGTGCTGGGTGGGCGCGAGCCGCTGGCCGAGCGGCCCGGCGCGACGCTACCGGCAGCCGACTTGGCAGCGCTCCGAGCCGAGGCCGAAAGGCTCGTCGACCGCGCAATCAGCGACGACGAATTTGCTTCATACCTCATGTACCCGAGCGTGTTCGTCGAGTTCGCGGAGCATCTCGCCCGCTTCGGGCGAGTGGAAACGCTCGCGACGCCCGTGTTCTTCTACGGCATGGACGTCATGCACGAACTCGACATCGAACTCGAACGTGGGAAGACGCTAACCGTTCGCTACGCAGCGCTCGGCGAAGCCGACGACGACGGTAACCGCACCGTATATTTCGAGCTCAACGGCCAGCCACGGCCGGTGGTCGTCCGCGACGCGCGCCTGGTCGCGAAGCACGTCGTGGCGCGCAAGGCGGAGCCCGGTAACATTCACGAGATCGGAGCGCCGATGCCGGGACAGATCGTGAAGGTCAACGTGTCCGAGGGCCTGACCGTGCACCGGGGCGACCCCGTGCTGACCATCGAGGCGATGAAAATGCAGACGGTCGTCCATGCGCCGGGTGAGGGCATCGTCGCCACGCTCCACACGCGCGTCGGCGCTCGCGTTGCGACGGGCGATCTTCTGGTGGCGCTGCGCTGAAGGCTCTGCAGAACGACTCGGTACGCACAGGAATATATATGGGTGCGGCGACGCGGGACCCCGGGAACGGTCGGGGGTCGGGCGAAGATAGCGGCACTATTCACTGCGCCGTCCGAGGATTGCAACGCACGTTATGAGCGCCTACAAAGCACCACTTCGCGACTTCAACTTCTTGATCAACGACATGTTCGATTTCGAAGCGATCGCCAAGCTGCCGGGCTACGAAGATGCAGCCGACGTCGCCGACGCCGTGCTCGAAGAAGCCGGCAACTTCGCTTCGAACGTTCTCGATCCACTCAACGTCGTCGGCGACCGGACGGGGGCGAAGTTCGCGGACGGCAACGTCACCACGCCGCCCGGCTTCAAGGAAGCGTACCATCAGTTCGCCGAGGCCGGCTGGGTCGGGCTGCCGATGCCGACCGAATACGGCGGACAGGGCTTACCGTGGTTGCTGAGTACGGCAACGCTCGAGATGTGGAACGCCTCGAACCTTGGATTCTCGCTCGGGCCGTTACTCAATCAGGGCGCCATCGAAGCCATTCTTCTTTGCGGCACGGAAGAACAGAAGAAGACGTACGTCCCGAACCTCGTGTCCGGTAAGTGGACCGGTACGATGGATCTTACCGAGCCGCAGGCCGGCTCCGATCTCGCGCAAGTTCGCACCAAGGCGGTGCCGAGCGGCGACCATTACTTACTGAGCGGCCAGAAGATTTTCATCACGTACGGCGAGCACGATTACACGGAGAACATCGTTCACCTAACGCTCGCGCGCACGCCGAACGCCCCGGAAGGCGTCAAGGGCATCTCGCTGTTCATCACGCCGAAGTTCGTCGTAAACGCCGACGGCTCGCTCGGTGAGCGCAACGACGTCTACTGCGCCGGCATCGAGCACAAGCTCGGCATCAACGCCTCGCCGACGTGCACGCTGAACTATGGCGAGAAGAAGGGCGGCGCGGTCGGCTATCTCGTCGGCAAAGAGAACGAAGGCCTCAAGTACATGTTCATCATGATGAACGCGGCCCGTTTCTCCGTCGGCGTTCAGGGCTATGCGGCAGCCGATCGCGCCTATCAGGCAGCGCTCGACTACGCGCGCGAACGTCTGCAGTCCAAGGACATCGCTGCTAAAGATTGGACGCCGGTTCGCATTATCGAGCATCCCGACGTGCGGCGGATGCTGATGAACTGCAAAGCGCAGATCGAGGCGGCGCGCGCGGTGGCGTTTTATACCGCCGCCAACCTCGACCGGGTTCACGCCGGACACGACGAAGCCGCTAACGTCCTCGTCGAATTCTTCACGCCGATCGTTAAGGGCTGGTCGACGGAGATCGCAAACTCGATTTGCAGCGAAGCGCTGCAAGTCTTTGGCGGCATGGGGTACGTCGAAGAGACCGGCATCGCGCAATACTATCGCGACGTGCGCATCTGCGCGATTTACGAAGGCACGACGGGTATCCAGTCCAACGACTTCCTCGGCCGCAAGTTCCTCAAAGACATGGGCAAGACCGCGACCAAGTTGCTGGGCGAGATGAACGAGACGCTCAAGGAGTGTGCGGCGAGTGATAACGCCGACGTCAAGGCGATCGGTGAGGAGCTCGCCAAGGCCGTCAAGGGCGCGCAAGAAGCATCGATGTGGATGGGTGCGAACGCGCTCAAAGACACGAAGGGGGCCTTTGCAGGTTCCGTGCCGTTCTTGATGATGTGGGGCTACCTCGCCGGCGGCTGGATGATGGCGCGCGCCGCGCTCGTATCGGCCTCGAAGTCGGACGACGCGTTCTACGCGGCCAAGCTGACGACCGCGCGCTACTATGCCGATCACATCCTACCGAAAGCGCTCCAGCACAAGCACGAGATCACCCACGGATCGGCTTCGGCAATGGGTCTGTCCGAAGAACAGTTCGAACTCGATCGCAAGAGCCTCGCGCTGGCGTAGCGCGACTTCCGCAAATAGAGAGAGGCGGCCGTTACGACGGTCGCCTTTTTGCTATTATGGAACGCTTCGCTCTTTGCAAATGAGCGCACGATTGGGCATCCGGCCGGAGGAACGCGCGAACTCGTCGTCAAGGGAGTCGCGTGCGAACGCAGTGGATCGACATGCAAGTCACGGGCGAGACGATGCCGGCGTACTTCGCCGAACCGGATGGTCTGCCGCGCGGCGGCATTATCGTTATCCAAGAGATCTTCGGCGTCAGCGAGGCGATGCGCGACGTTGCCAACCTGCTTGCGGGCGACGGTTGGCTTGCCATCGTTCCGGCGCTTTTCCACCGGACCGATCCACATTTCACGGCGGATTACGATGAGGCGGGTTTTGCGAAAGGCCGCGCCGCGGCCGGCGCGCTCGACGTGCAGCAGATCGTCGCCGATCTAACGGCCGCGCATAGCGCGCTTGCAGAACGGCTGCCGGCCGGTGGGAAGGTCGGCGCGTGGGGTTTTTGCTTCGGCGGTTCGCTCGCGTATTTCTCGGCGACCCTGCCGTCCGTATCGGCTGCTGCGTCGTTTTATGGTGGCCAAATCGGCAAGTCACCGGCGCCGGGGCGCCCCGCGATGATGGCGATGACGGACGAGATTCATGCGCCGCTCTTCCTTGCGTTCGGGGCGGACGACGAATCCATTCCGCCTGCCGAGATCGAGACGATCCGCGAAGCGCTCGTGCGGCACCGGCGGACATACGACTTGCACGTCTATCCGAACGCCGGTCATGCGTTCTTTCGCGGAGGTCCGCACGGCAACGAAGCGTCGGCGGACGCGTGGACGCGGGTTCGCGCGTTTTTTGCGGCCAATCTCGAGCACTCATGAATGCGGATCTGCGCGCGCGCCTGCGCGACTTTATCAACGAGATCGTGTTGCCGGGCGAACGGACGTACATGGCGCAGCATGCGGCGTTTGCGGACCGTTGGACGATCCCGCCGGTTATGGAAGAGATGAAAGCCGCCGCGCGCGAGGCCGGCTTGTGGAATCTCTTTCTGCCCGATAGCGACTACGGTGCCGGGCTCAGTAACGAAGCGTACGCGCCGCTGTGCGAAACGATGGGCCACTCGTTCGTTGCGCCCGAAGTCTTCAATTGCAACGCCCCGGATACGGGCAACATGGAAGTGCTCGTGCGGTACGGCACGGAGGAGCAGCGCGAACGGTGGCTCGAGCCGTTATTGCGCGGCGAGATTCGCTCTGCGTTCGCGATGACCGAACCCGACGTCGCGTCCTCGGACGCGACGAGCGTTCGGGCGCGCATCGCGCGCGAAGGCGACGGGTACGTTATCGACGGTCGGAAATGGTGGGCCACCGGAGCCATGGACCCGCGCTGCGAGTTGCTCATCGTTATGGGACGGACTGATGGTTCGGCACCGAAGCATTTGCAGCAGACCATGATCCTGGTTCCGCTCCGAACGCCCGGCGTGACGGTCGTCCGGCCGCTGACCGTCTTCGGCTACGACGACGCGCCGCACGGGCATGCGGAACTGCGGTTCGACGGCGTGCGCGTTCCGGCGACGAACGTCTTGCTCGGCGAAGGGCGCGGCTTCGAGATCGCGCAGGGGCGGCTCGGACCTGGCCGCATCCACCATTGCATGCGTTCGGTCGGCGCTGCCGAACGCGCGCTCGCCGCGTTGTGCGCGCGCGCTCTCGAACGGGCCCCGTTCGGCAAACCGCTGGCCGAACAAGGCGTCGTGGCGGAGTGGATTGCGGATTCGCGCATCGAGATCGATCAAGCTCGTCTGTTGACGATGCACGCTGCGCGCCGTATGGACGAGGCGGGCAACAAGGCGGCGCGGACGGAGATCGCCGCAATCAAGGTCGTTGCCCCGAACGTCGCGTTACGGGTCATCGATCGCGCCATTCAGACCTTCGGTGCGGCGGGCGTAAGCGAAGATCCCGGGCTCGCGCATCTGTGGGCCGAGCAGCGCGCACTGCGCCTCGCCGACGGACCGGACGAAGTGCATCGTGCTTCCATCGCAAAATTCGAACTGGCGAAGTATCGTCGCAGCACGCCGGCGCCTGCGGAGCCGGTCTTCAGCGGTAATAGCTGAGACCGACGCCCACGTAACGGTACTTTCCCGTGTCGGCCGTCGGCGACAATGCGGTTTCGACATCGGCTTGGACGCGCTGGCCGAAGTCATGATCTGCGCCGATCAGATACTGCGTGCGCGTGCCCGATGCCGGACCGTTGGCATGCGTGAACTGCGCGATCTCCGCGAATAGCGCGTCGCTCGGCGAGAGAGCCCCCGTCGCAACCAGGGACGGGACGAAGGACGGATACCCGGCGGTTCCGGTCGTTAGCGATTGATACGACAGCGTGCTTGCAAGCGAGAAGCCCGGCGAGAGCGCGTAGGCGAAATTCACGCCGTACGTCGTCTGCGTGCCACCGGCTGTAAAGGCCGGACTTCCCGTCGGAGCGCTCAATTGAGCTTGTAGGCCGTACGAAAATTTGGGACCGGCGCCAAGTGCGAACTTGATGCCTGCCGCGACGTCGGTGTCTCCACTCGCTACGCTTCCCCCAACCGTCGTCCGCTGCGCATTCGGAAGCGTTAGGTCGAACTCCAAGCCACGCAGTCGCGTGCCGACACGGACGAGCGCCTGCGGATATTGCGTCACGTTGCCGCCACCGCCGAAGCGCGTATTCTGGTATCCGGTTTCTAGTAAGACGTGCTCCGGACGTACCGTACAGACCGAATTCGTCACCGTTGGACGCGTGACGATGGCTCCCAGCGACGTGCAAGGGTCGTTCGTGGACAGCGGCGGTCCAATTGCGGACGAAGCGGGTTCTGGCGGTGCGGGCGATGCGCTTGCAGGGTCGGACCGTGCGTCAATGGGGCCGGCCAGACCAAGGATCATGGCGCCGGCGATTAGCGGACGAAAATACACGCGCCGACGCTTCGTCGCGCAGGCGCGGTACTCCGGGACGCGGCAACGACGTTCAGTAGTTGACGATATAGTCCATGCCGAACGACGCCTGCGTGTGACGCGTCCCGTTGTCGTATGGCGTTACGTTGGGTTGGAACGCTTGCTCGTAGCGAATCTCGGGACGCAACACCGCACCGTTGCCGAATTTATGAGTTACGCCGAACGTCAGACTCCCGTACGCGGTCGAGAAGCCGGACCGCCAACCGGCCGGGTCGTTCATATAGTCCGTCCGGAACGACCAATACTCGCGTGGCGAGAATTTATATTCGAGGTAATCCACCGCACCGGTCGCAACCGAGCGCCCGGGCAAGAACGCGCCAGGCCCACCGCCGGCGCCGAAACGGATCGGGCCGTTATTGATCGTGCCACCTTGATACGCGTCGAACGAGTACAGGTAGTAGCCTTCGGCAAGATTATGGAAGCCCGAATTGAACACGTGCGTCCACGTGACGTTGGCCTGTTGCAAGTTATCGTGCCCGTACAGAGCGCCGCTCGCTACGCGGTACGCTTTGAAGCGGCCGCCTGCGTTAATTGCGTCGACGCCGAACAGCACGGAGTCTTTATTAGCGTGTGAGATCCATCGTGCGATGAGTTCCCCCGTGGGAAAGTGCTCGGAATAATCCCAGGGCGCGGTGTCGTTGCCGGAATGAATACCGTATTGGATGGTCCAGTAATCGCTCAGCTTCGTCGAGGCGAGGACGCCCGTCTGCGTGTATGCGTCGAAATCGAAGAAGATCGAATGGCTGTACAGGTAATTGTTCGGGGCGAGCTGCGCCTCGATATCCGGCGGCGAAATGAAGCGCCCGATGCTCAGCATCGTTCCTTGGCCAAGCCGTGGGACGTACACGAGGCCGTACGCCTCGACCGGGTCGTAGCCGTACAGCTGATTATGAGACAGTAGTTGCCCGCTGAGATAGCCCTGGGCGCTCGTCCAGCGATAGTCGATTCCAAAAAGATTGCTCAACCGAAAACCGTAGTCTGCGTGCTCCGTCTGCGTCGTATCGGGTTGCCGCTCGAACCGGAGGATGAGCTGATCGAGGTTGACCATATTGGGATCGACGTTATAGGTTAGCGGGTAGCTCGAGTTCTTTGAGGATGCTAATAACACGCCCGGATCGAGCCACCCATAGACGCGCGTCTTCGTACCATCGCTCTTGGGAAAGAGAGCTTTCTGCAACGGAAAGACCGTCGTATCGTTCGGGACGCCGATCGTCGGCCCCAAGAAGTCGGCGCTCGGAAAGATCGGATCGAGCGGAGCAGGGAGTGCACGACGCGTCGGCGCGGGAACTGGAGACTCTGAAGACGGAGGCGGCGCCGAAGGTATGGCCGGCGCCCCGGACGGTGCGGCCGGCGGTGCGGCGGATGCTGTAGATGGCGAAGCCGCGGGGCTCGGGGGTGCTTCCTGGGCGGCCGCGACGAGCGGGATCGCGAGCAGCAACGTGGTGAGTAGCGGGGTCTTCAACGAGATCTCCTTCGATCGGGCGAACGGCGTGCCGCTCGTGCGATACGGTACGCGTTTCGCCACGGTAGCGAAAGCCGTCGAACGGCCGAACCATACGGTTACCGCGCGACGCCCTCGCGCTCGAGCATTTCGAGATACACGGCCTCGACGTCGGACAGGGTGGCGATGTCGGTAGGCCGCTTATCGGGACGCAGGCGAACGATCCGCGGGAAGCGCAACGCGTAGCCGCTTTGGTGCAGCGTGCTGCGCGCGATGACGTCGAACGCTACTTCGATAACGATCGACGGCTCGACGCGTAACGCGTGGCCGACGGCCGGCTCCGAAGCGTGCTCGCGGAACCAGACCGTCATTTCCGCGATCTCGACGTCGGTTAGTCCCGTGTACGCTTTACCGAGCGTCAAGAGCGTAGCGTCGGTTTGTGAGCGGCGTACGGCAAACGTATAATCCGAGAGCACGCTACGTCGCTTCCCGTGACCCCACTCGACTGCGACGACGACGCAGTCGAGCGTCGAGAGTTCGCGCTTGAGTTTGAGCCACCACTTCCCTCGCCGTCCGGGCGCATACGGTGAGTCGGTGCGCTTGAGCATGAGCCCTTCGTTGCCGCGCGCGCGGGATGCCGCGAAGAGCTCCGCGATGGCTTCGGGGGCTGCCCCCGTCTCGAGGGTACGCCACGGCGCGATGGCGAGTGCGTGCGACGGCGAGATGGTATCGGCTAAGACCGCGCGCCGCTCGACTAGCGGTTCGTCGAGCAGAAAGCGATCGCCGGCCGCGAGGATGTCGAACGCCACGAACGTGACCGGAATGTCGGCTTGCAGCGCGGCCGATGGATCCGCGCGTTGCAAGCGCGGCTGCAAGTAACGGAAGGGTAGCGCGACGTCCGCGGTGCCGGCAACGATTTCGCCGTCGAGCATGACGTCGGGACCGCCCGTAAGTGCACGGACGACGTCGGGAAACGAACGCGAGACGTCGCTGAAGGTCCGCGAGAAGACGCGCGGGATGCCGCCGCGTACGTGCGCTTGGGCGCGGATGCCGTCGTACTTGTCTTCGACGAGCCACGTGCCCGTGCCGAGTTCCCGATACGACGAGCCGAATGCGACGGGCGAGGCGAGCATGAACCCGATCGGTGCGTTGTAGCGAATCGCGATCGACGCGAGGTCGCCGTCTCGTGCCGCCACGGCGACTGCGCCGACGTCGCCGGCGGCCATCGCGGCGCGGCGCACCAGCGCCGCATCCACGGCGAACGCTCGGGCGATCGCATCGAGCACGAGTCCCTCCCGCAAGCCGATGCGTAGATCGCCGAGCAAGATCTTCGCCACATACGCGACCTCGCGAGGATGGCGACAAGCGCGAAACGCGCGTTCGCAGACGGCTTCGCGCTTGCGGCCTGCGGCTTTACCGCCGGCCGAAGCGATCTCGTCGAGCAATCCGGCGAAGAGCGCGGGCGTGAGCGACTCGGAAAAAAGCCCGAGCGCGGCCGGCTCGCGTACGATGCGCGCGAGCGCGTCTCCAAGATCGCCGGTCGCCCGGTACGCTGCGCCGAGTTCCGCCTCGCTCGCATTCCAAACCGCGCGCGCTGCAGCGAGCAGCGTGCGGCCGCCGATCGCGAGCCGGCGTTCGTCGTGGGCAGCGAGCGGATCGCCGCTCACGAACCGCGTTGCGGCCCGCAGATCTCCTTCGGCTAGCGGATTGAGATACTGCGCGAGCCGATCGATTTTCGCAAGTTTCGCCGGGGTCCGCGCGATGTCGTCGCAGGCGCGTGCGAAGGCGATCACCGCACGCGAACCGTTCTAAAACAATGCGAGTTGTGCGTTGCTCGTAAGATACTCGGCGTCGATGCCCATGCGGCGCAAGCGATAGGTAAAATCTTTCCAACCGTGATTGAGCAGCACTTTCTTGGGCGCCGCGAGTTCGATGTAGCGCAGGAGCGACGGAAAGTCGGCATGATCCGAGAGCGGGAAGCCCGCATCGCAACCACGATTCCAGTTGACGCCGCCCTGCACCCAGCCGGTAAGACTTGCCGTACGCACGGTCTTACCGCGCACGGCTTTCGGTAACGCGCGGCCGGAGGGCGGCCAGAGCAGGACGCCCGTTCCGTCGAACGTGTCGGCCTCGTAACGCTCGTATGCCGGCAACGTCACGCCGCTCGCTTCATAGATGCGCGCCATCGAGGCGATGGCGCCGTGCGCGCAGACCTTTAAGCCCGCGTTTCCGACGATCGCGAGCGCTTCTTGCGCTTTGCCGAGCGAATATGCATAGAAGATTGGCACGGCGCCGTCTTCGAGCGTCCGCCGCGCCCAGGCGACCATGGCGCCGGCCACTTCGGCACGCGGGGGGAACACGTATTGCGGCCGGCCGTAGGTGCATTCCATCAGCACGACGTCGCAACGTTTGACTTCGGGCGCTTCCGCCGTGTAAGAGTGCTCGAGCTTGAAGTCGCCGGTGTAGACGAAGCGTCCCCGCTCCCCTTCGATCAAAAGCTGCGAACTGCCGAGTACGTGGCCTGCCGAAAACAGCGTCAACTCGTGATCGCCGATGCGCCACGGCTCGTTGTAGGCGTGCGTTTCGAAGACGACTTCACGTTCGTCCGGAAAGATCTCCGGCAGCGCGGGATTTCTCGGTCGCCGGCGTCCGAAGCGGTGCCGGCAGACTCGCGCGTTGTTCGGCGACGTAACCACGATGCCGTGCGCGCGAGCGTGATCGGCATGCCCGTGCGAGACGTACGACCGGTCTCGCGAACGCATTGAATCGATCCACAAGTCGAGGTCGGCGACGTACAGGGTCTTCTCGGTAATCGAAAACATCGCGTGAGGGAACGTACGTTCGACGATGCGCGCCACGGCGGCCTGCGCTCGAGCGGGAGAGAGCCGCAACGCTCGACGCGGCGCGACGGTCTGATACCGCATGGCACGGATTTACGATAACTTGGCCGACACGTTCGGTAACACGCCGCTCGTCAAGATACCGCGGCTCGGTGCGGGTAAGCCCGGGACGGTGCTCGTCAAGATGGAGTCGATGAATCCCGCGGGCAGCGTGAAAGACCGCATCGGCGTCGCGATGATCGAAGCGGCCGAACGTGACGGCCGCTTACGGCCCGACACGGTGATCGTCGAGCCGACTAGCGGCAACACGGGCATTGCGCTCGCCTTCGTTGCAGCGGCGAAGGGTTATCCGATCGTTCTCACCATGCCCGATACGATGACGGTCGAGCGCCGCAATCTGCTCAAGGCCTACGGGGCGCAGCTCGTTCTGACGCCCGGCGCCGACGGCATGAAGGGTGCGATCGCCAAAGCCACCGAGATCCGCGATAGCAATCCCGCGAAATACTTCATGCCCGGACAGTTCGATAACCCGGCCAATCCGGAGATCCATCGGCGCACGACGGCCGAGGAGATCTGGCGCGACACGGATGGCGCCATCGACATCTTCGTGGCGGCCGTCGGTACCGGTGGCACGATAACGGGGGTCGGCGAAGTGCTCAAGGGCCGTAAGCCGTCGTTTCGCGCCATTGCGGTCGAACCGCAAGCGTCGCCCGTGCTCTCCGGCGGCAAGCCCGGTCCACACAAGATTCAAGGCACGGGCGCGGGGTTCGTTCCCTCCATCCTCAACACGTCGATTTATGACGAAATCATCCAAGTTTCCAACGACGACGCGATCGCGATGGCACGTCGCGCAGCACGCGAGGAAGGCATGCTGCTCGGTATCTCCGGCGGCGCGAACCTCTTCGCCGCGCTCGAAGTCGCCGCGCGCGCGAATTCGGTTGGAAAGACGATCGTGACGATCGGCTGCGACACGGGCGAACGATATCTCTCGAACCCCGTGTTTTCCGAACAAGAGGCGCAGGTCGTCGAAGCGGCTCTCGCCTAGTTTCCGGGAGCGCCCTTTGTTCGCCGTTTTCAAACGCTTCGCCGCCGCCGTCGCCGCCTTTGCGCTCGCCGGTGCGTCGCCAGTTGCGCCGCACGGCGTTCCGGGCGACGACGCCGGCGTTTTGCGGGCCACGCTTGCGAACGGCTTGCGCGTCGTCATCGTCCGGGATCCGCTCGCGCCCGTGGCGACGGTCTACGATAATTATCTCGTCGGTGCTGCGGATGCGCCCGCAGGTTTCCCCGGCACGGCGCACGCGCAGGAGCACATGGCATTTCGCGGCTGTGCGGACGTCGGCGCGGATCAATCGTCGGCGATTTTCGCGCAACTCGGGGGCGAGGGAAACGCCGACACGCAGGATCCGATTACGCAGTACTATACGACCGTACCGGCTGCCGACGTCGATGTCGCGCTTGCCGTCTATGCCGCCTGCATGCGCGACGTGGACGATACGGACGCGCAGTGGAATGCGGAGCGTGGCGCGATCGATCAAGAAGTCGCACGGGATCTTTCCGCTCCGACGTACGCGGCGATCGGCCGGATTCGCTCGGCCCTCTTCCGTGATACGCCGTACGAATACGATGCACTCGGTACGCGCGAATCGTTCGCCAAGACGACGGGCGCCAAGCTCAAGGCGTTCTTCCGTTCTTGGTACGCGCCCAATAACGCGATCCTCGTCGTCGCCGGAGACGTGGATCCCCAGACGACGCTCGGTACGATCCGCCGTTTGTATGGCGCGATACCGCGACGCGTGCTTCCGGCACGAAAGCCGATTCGTCTGCGGCCGGTTCGCAGTCAAAGCTTCACGCTCGATAGCGATCTGCCGTATGCGCTCGGCTTGACCGCGTATCGTCTTCCCGGAACGGACGACGCCGACTACGCCGCGACGCGAGTGCTCGTCGACGTGCTGTCCAGTCAACGCGCCGATCCGTACGCGCTCGTCGCATCGGGACGCGCGCTGCAAGCCGACTTCGAGTTCGCTGCGAACAACCGCAAGGCGAGCATAGGACTGGCGGTCGGCGCGGTACCCGCCGGAAGCGACGTTGCAGGGTTGCAGTCGACGCTGGAGGCGACCATCGCAAAATACGTTAAGGACGGCGTTCCGGCGGACTTAGTGGATGCCGCTAAGCGCGGCGAAACCGCGTCGGCGGAGTTCGATCGCAACTCGATCGCGGGACTCGCCGGGTCGTGGTCCGAGGCGCTGGCGAACGAAGGGCGGCTGTCGCCAAGCGATGACGTCGATGCGGTCCGCCGCGTTACCGTAGCCGACGTCGACCGCGTCGCGGCGCGGTATCTCGTTCCCGGCGCGGCTATTCGCGCCACACTCGTGCCGCGGCCTTCAGGCAAGAGCGTCGCTTCCGAAGGTTTTGGCGGTGGCGAAACCTTGACGTCGGCGCCGACCAAGCCGGTCACGCTTCCGGCGTTTGCGGCGAAACTCGCCGACGTTTCGATTGCCCGCTCGACGCTCGCTCCGGTCGATACGACCTTGCCGAACGGCCTGCGCGTTATCGTTGAGCCGGAGACGATTAGCGACACGGTTACGCTCACCGGTCGCGTGCGGCATCGCGACGAATTGCAAGCGCCGGCGGGCCGCGAAGGCATATCGAGCGTCCTCGACGCGCTCTTATCGTACGGAACGGAGAGCCTCGATCGGTTGGGCTTTCAAAAAGCTCTGGACGACATCGCCGCCGGAGAGAACGCGGGCACCAATTTCTCACTTGCCGTTTCGAAAGCGAATTTCGAACGCGGGGTCGCGTTACTTGCGGATAACGAATTGCATCCGGCTTTGGCGTCGGACGCCTTTCGCACCGTGCGCGACCGCGCCGCAAGCGAGCTCGCAGGGCGCATAGAGAGCCCGGGGTATTTGACGGGACGCGCGGTCGCCCGCGGTTTGCTCCCGCCGGACGATCCGGCGCTTCGCGAAGCGACGCCGCAAAGCGTTGCGAAAATCACGCCCGGCGACGTGCGCGCATACTACCGTAGCGTCTACCGGCCCGACATGGCGACGATCGTCGTCGTCGGGAACGTCACGCCCGACGCGGCGCGGTGACGAAGTATTTCGGCGCATGGAAGGCGCCCGGGCCGAAGCCTGCGCTCGAGCTGCCCCCGATCCCGGCGAATCGTCCGTCGGCATCGGTTGTTCCCAACCGTAGCCGCGTACAAGACGAAGTCACTCTTGCCGAAACGGTGCCGCTCGTTCGCTCGGATCCGGACTTTTACGCGCTCGAGGTCGGCGATCACGTGCTCGGCGGCGGCTTCTACGCCACGCGTTTGTATCGCGACTTACGGCAGACGGCCGGACTCGTGTATTCGGTCGAAAATCGCTTGAATGCGGGCAAGACGCGTTCGACGTACTCCGTCGATTTCGGTTGCGACCCGCCCAACGTTTCCAAGGCCCGCAATCTGATCGAACGTGACTTGCGTGAGATGATCGATGCGCCGGTGTCGGACGGCGAGTTGCGTCAGGCCAAAGCGATACTGCTGCGTCAGTTGCCGCTCGGCGAGGCCAGCGTCGATTCGGTTGCCGCTGCGCTCGCGTATTACGCGACGAGCGATCTTCCGCTCGACGAATCGCACGCCGCGGCGCAACGGTACGCTCGCGTGACGGCGAATGAAATACGCGCCGCCTTCGCGCGCAATATTCGGCCGGCCGATTTCGTGCAGGTGGTGCAGGGCCCCGAACCCCGTTGACGATTCGAGTCGCCATGCCGAACGGCGTGCCGTTCGTCGGCGTCACGCGCGGCGGCTACATCGAGTCCGTGCACGCCGTCGCGGCCGCCGTTGCGACGGAGGACGGCGGACTGCTTTTCGCCCTCGGCGACGTGGAGACGCCCGTCTTCCTGCGTTCGACCGCAAAGCCGTTCATCGCCGCCGCCATCGTCGCATCGGGCGCGGCGCGGCGTTTCGGCTTCGACGCGCGGGAGCTCGCCGTGATCGCCGCGTCGCACGGGGGCGAGCCGTTCCACGTCGACGCGGTTCGTTCGCTCCTTACGAAGATCGGCGTGGACGCGGAGGCGCTACGCTGCGGCGCCCACGCTCCTTCGTACGAGCCGGCCGCGCGAGCGCTGTTCGCCGCAGGCGAGGCTCCGTCCGCACTGCACAACAACTGTTCGGGCAAGCATGCCGGAATTATGGCACTCGCGCTCGCGCTTGGCGCGGACGTCGACGGTTATCTGGAGCCGTCTCACCCGGCCGAGCGATACGTGTTGGCGTTCTGCGCCCGGATGATCGACCAAGCCGTCGAAGCGCTGCCGCTTGCGATCGACGGCTGCGGCATCCCGGTATTCGCGACGTCGCTGCGCCGCGGAGCGATGGCCTTCGCGCGCCTGGCAACCTCGCGAGCGGTCGGCGCGGCGGATGGTGCCGCGTTGCGGGCGGTACGCGAAGCGATTGCCGCGGAGCCCGACTACGTCGCCGGAACCGGGCGCTTCGACAGCGCGCTGGCGCGTGAAACGGGCGGCGCAATCGTCGGAAAAAGCGGTGCGGAAGGGGTGTTCGGCGCAGGCCTGGTCGCCACGGGCAAAGGCATGGCGCTCAAGGTGATCGACGGCGCGTTGCGCGCCGTTCCGCCGGCGGCGATGGCGATCTTGCGGCGGACGAGGGCCTTCGACCTGGGAGTGCCGGCGGCGCTCGAAACGCACGAGCATCCCGCCGTGATCAACGTCGCCGGACGAGCCGTCGGAGGCCTGCGCACCCTGACTGAAACAAACGTCTCGAGCGATGCGTCGTAGCGTCGTGACGCGCCCCAGCCCAAGCGAACGCCGAGGACAGTCAGCGTGATCGATTTTTTCTTACGCCGGCCGATCTTCGCGGCCGTATGCTCGATGATCATCGTGCTCGCGGGCATCGTGACGATTCCCTCGCTGCCGATCGCACAGTTTCCTAAAGTCGCTCCGCCGGTCGTCACCGTCACGGCGAACTACACGGGCGCTAGCGCGCAGGCCGTCGAGGATTCGGTAACGACCCCGCTCGAGGAAGCGATCAACGGCGTGCAAGGGTTGCGCTACATCTCGTCGCAGTCCAGTAACGACGGCACTGCGACGATAACGTGTACGTTCAACCTCGAACGCGACCTCGACTTGGCCGCCAAAGACGTGCAGAACGCGATTCAAACGGCGCAAGCGCGTCTGCCGAACGAGGTGAAGCTCACGGGCGTCATCGTCGGCAAAAACGCCGGTAATTTCGTCATGGGCCTCGGGCTTTCGTCGCACCAGCGCAGCACGACGGCGCTGACGCTCTCGAACTTCGCCGACCTCTACATCAAGAACGATCTGAAGCGGCTCAAGGGCGTCTCCGACGTCATCATCTTCGGCGAGCGCAAGTACGCGATGCGCGTCTGGCTCGATCCCAAACGCCTGGCCGATCACGGGCTCGCCGCGAGCGACGTCACGAGCGCGATCGCCGATCAAAACGTGCAGGTCGCCGCCGGCGCCATCGGGCAGCCGCCGACCAGCGGGCATCAGCCGTATCAGTATTCGGTTCGGGCGATCGGCCGTCTATCGTCGCCCGAGCAATTCGCAAACATTATCGTGAAAAATAATCCCGACGGCGGGCACGTCTATCTTCGCGACGTCGGCCGCACGGAGCTCGGGGCAGAAACCTACGCATCCGACCTGCATTTCGAGGGACGCTCGGCCGTGGGACTCGGCGTTGAGGCGTTACCGACGTCGAACGCGCTCGACGTCTCGCGTGAAGTGACCGCCGAAATGGATCGACTCTCCAAAAAGTTCCCGGCGGGCGTTTACTACAAGATCGCGTTCGACGCGACGATGTTCGTCAACGAATCGATTCGCGAAGTCATCATCACGCTGTTCATTGCGATCGCGCTCGTCGTGCTCGTCATCTATCTCTTCCTGCAGGATTGGCGCACGACGCTGATACCCGCGATTACGATTCCGGTCTCCCTCATCGGCACGTTCGCGTTGATGAAGGTGCTCGGGTTTTCCATCAACACGCTAACGCTGTTCGGGCTGACGCTTGCGACCGGGCTCGTGGTCGACGATGCCATCGTCGTCATCGAAAATATTGCGCGCTTCATTCAAGAAAAACGGATGTCGCCGCTCGCGGGCGCGCAGGCGGCGATGCAAGAGATCACGGGCGCCGTCGTCGCGACGTCGCTCGTGCTGCTCGCCGTGTTCGTCCCGGTCGCATTTTTCCCAGGCACGACGGGGCAGCTCTACAAGCAATTTGCGCTGACGATCGCGTGTTCGGTCACGCTGTCGCTTTTCAACGCGCTTACCTTGACGCCGACGCTTTCCGCACTTCTGCTCGGGCGTCATGAGCGCCCGGTGAACCGGTTCTTCCGGACGTTCAATCGCGGTCTCGACTGGTTGCGCAAACGCTACCACTCGGCGCTGGGCGGCGTGTTCCGCTTCCGCTACGTCATCGTCGGCCTGTTCCTCGTCGCACTCGCCTTCACGGGCATTCTCTTCAAGCAGACGCCGACGGGCTTCACGCCCGATGAAGACCAAGGGTACTTCATCGTCACCGTGCAGGCGCCCGAGGGCACGTCGCTCGATGCGACCGAAAAGATCACGGCTCACGTCGAAGACGTCATTCACCGGCGGGCGGAAGTGCAGCAGATTTTCGACGTCATCGGCTTCGGTTTCACCGGTAACGGACCGAACAAGGCGACGATGTTCGTGTTGCTCAAGCCGTGGAAGGACCGGCCGGGCTTCGCGCATTCGGTATCGTCGATTCTCTACTCGCCCAAAGACGGATTATTCGGTCAGTTCCAAGGCATTCCGCAAGCGCAGATCTTTGCGTTCAATCCGCCGGCAATCCAGGGTCTGGGCAACTTCGGCGGCTTCCAATACGAACTGCAAGACAAAGGCAATCTCGGGCTCGACGGTCTCAATAAGATCGCTTACGGATACATGGGCACGGCCGCGCGGGACCCCAAGCTCAAGGGCGTCTTTACGACGTTCCGTAACGACAGCCCGCAACTCGTCGTCACCCCCGATCGCGCCAAAGCCGAGTCACTCGGCGTGCCGCTGGCAAGCGTCTTCAACACGATGCAGGTTTACCTTGGGTCGCTGTACGTCAACGACTTCGATTACCTCAACCGGACGTACCGCGTTTACGTGCAGGCCGATACGCCGTACCGTTCGACGGTCGGCGACTTGCAAAAGATCTACGTGAAGTCGTCGAGCGGCGCCATCATGCCGATAACGACGCTCATCGGCAGCACGCTCGATCACGCGGCACCCGTCATCACGCATTACGATCTGTTTCGATCGATCGAATTAAATGGATCTCCCGGGCAGGGATTCGGCTCGGGCGATGCGATCGCCGAAATGGAGAAGCTAGCCGGAAAGCTCGAGACGGGCGGGGCGTCGCACGAGTGGTCGGGTATCTCGCTCGACGAAATCGAGTCGGGAAGTCAAGCTTCGCTCATCTTCATTCTCGGCATCGTCGTCGTGTTTCTGGTGCTCGCCGCACAGTATGAGAGTTGGACGGATCCGCTCGTCATCCTCATGTCGGTGCCGCTTGCGATTCTCGGCGCGTTACTCGCCATCATGGGCCGCGACCTCATTGCTTCGTTCTTTCCACCGCTCGGCTTCGTGCTCAGCGACGTCTATGCGCAAGTCGGCTACGTCATGTTGATCGGCCTCGCCAGTAAGAACGCGATTCTGATCGTCGAGTTCGCTAATCAGCTGCGGGAGCAGGGTCTCGATGCCGCGACCGCCGCGAAACAAGCCGCGGAGACGCGATTGCGGCCGATCCTGATGACGTCGTTTGCGTTCATTCTGGGCATCGTGCCGCTCGTCGTCGCGAGCGGGGCCGGCAGTTCGAGCCGCCATTCGCTCGGCACGCCCGTGTTCGGCGGCATGATTCTCTCGACGTTCCTCAATCTATTCTTGGTGCCCGCCATCTACGTGTCGATCGTCAACCTGCGCGAGCGCGGCAAGCACCGGGGACGCAAAGCCGGTGGCGGCGATCGCACTGCCAAGCCCGCGTCGCCCGAGCCGCTGACCCCGGTTAAGGTGTAGCGCTTAGCGGACTGAGCTGACCGTCCGTTTTACGTAGCACCTACCCGGCGCTACGAGCGGCCGAAAACCCTTGCCAAGAGCTGCGTGCGGCTGTGACAGTTCATCTTGGCCATGATGCTCTTGACGTGATCGCTCACCGTCGCTTCCGAAATGCCCAGCGACTTGGCGATGCCCTTGGTTCGCTCGCCGAACGATAGACAGTTCATCACGTCGGCTTCACGAGCGCTAAGACCGTAGCGGACGATCGCGCTCGCGACTGCATCGCGTCCGCGCAACGTCTCGACGAAAACGCCTAGGCACGCACCGTTAGGACCGGTCATCGGGGCAACGCGCACGAGTTTGTTGTCGACGATGTCGGAGCCGGAAAGCGTGGTAAGATCCCCGCCGGACGAAGCGACGAGCTCCGCGACCATCTTGGCAATCGCCGGCGGCAGCTCGCCGCGCTGTTCGGAAACGGTCGTCGCAACGAGCACGGCGAGTTCGCGATCGACGATGAAGCACTCCGGCGCCGCGCGATGGCGCGCGCCGTCGTACATCTCCGGAGTTGTAACGGCCCGGCTGCCGGGAGCGGGAGCACTGAGTCGCGTCATCATCACATGTTTACTTTCGGCAGGGGGAGCGACGGACGCTGGGTGCTCATCCGTCGTGAAGTTAAGTTATGAATAATCTTCGCTTAGCGGACGGATCGGTGGCCGGCCGGCGCGAGACTTACCGGTGAGATACTCTTGGATCCAAGCGCGGGTCGAGTAGACGGCCGGTCCGTCGCGCACGATGCGCAGTCTTCCGCGCTCGGCGGCTTTGTAGAGCGCGTTCCTTTGCCTCGTATCGGCAAGGTCGCGGAGCGCCAGCAGGTCGGCTCGCGGCTGCTCCGTTCGTTCCACGACCGAACGCAACGTCACGCGGGCGTTAGCGACCAATAACTGTGTTAGCGGCCACACGTCTGCGGCAGCGGCGCGCGCGAGCGCGGCGGCGTAACGCGTGCGGTCGCGGCGGCGCAAGATCATTGGCGGCAAGTCGAGCCTTCGTAGAAGCAGATTCGCAACGAGACGGGCGACGCGGCCATTTGCCGTTTGGAACGGGTGGATGCGCACCAAGCGATCCAGAGCCTCGGCGACCCACAGGTACGGCTCGCGTTCGCCCGGGCCTAACTGCATGCGCTCGACGAACGCCGCCATGTCGCGGGCGACGAGCCACGCGGGCGGCGGAATCGCCCCGGACGGCAGCGTACCGGCCGTTCCTGGGCGCCAGGTCGTGGCCTGTGGAGCCGTACGGCGTACGGCAAGGGTGTGGAGTGCCACTATCTCGTCGACGCGCAGGAACGGTCGCCGTCCGGCCGGAGGCAGCGCGCGCACGTGGCGAGCGGCGGCCAAATAGTCTGCCGCGGTATTGCACCGATCGAGCGTCATTCCGCCCGGCACGGTCCCGGCGGCTAGCGCCGTTAAACCGGGGCCGTCGAGCGCGATGCCGGCCATGGCAAGCGAGCAGAGCGCCTCGTCCCGCCACAACGTCCGGCGGCGTTCCATCGGCCAGGCTCGTGGACCACCGGTCGACGCGATGGCCTGCCGCACGCCGATAGCCTCCGCCAAGCTGTGTCCGTGACGTTGCATTGTCGTGCCGAAACTTCTGGAGGCTCTACGACAATTCCGTGCGGGACGGTGCCCTTTCGAAAGAGTACCTCAGAGCATGAGCCCGTATCTTGCCGCATTGGTCGATCGCGTTTTGGTGTACGACGGCGCCATGGGAACCGAACTCATGGCTCGCGATCTCACCGACGTCGATTTCGGCGGCGCTCGCTATCATGGATGCAACGAAGCGCTCGTCCTCAGCCGTCCCGACCTCGTACGTGGGATCCATGATGCGTTTCTGGCGGCTGGTGCGGACGTGGTGGAAACCGACTCGTTCACGGCTTCCCGTCTCAAACTCGAGGAGTACGGACTCGGCGAGCGGACCGCGGAGATCAATCGCCGGTCGGCGGAGATCGCACGTGCCGCTTGCGATGCAATAGCCACCCCCGGGCATCCGCGCTTCGTGGCGGGTTCGCTCGGGCCGACGGGGATGCTCGTGTCGTCGTCGGACCCGATGCTTTCGAAGATCACGTTCGACGAACTTGCGGCCATCTACGGCGAACAGACCGAGCACCTCGTCGGCGGCGGCGTCGACCTCTTGCTGATCGAGACGAGTCAGGATCTGCTCGAGATGAAGGCGGCCATTGCGGGCATCACGCGTGCCTTCGCTGCCGGCGTCAGGCGCGTGCCGATTCAAGCCCAAGCGACGCTCGACGTGACTGGCCGCATGCTGCTCGGGACCGACATCCGGGCCGTCACGGCGACGCTCGACGCGCTGCCGATCGACGTCATCGGCCTCAATTGCTCGACTGGTCCGACGCATATGCGCGACGCGGTCCGGTATCTGGTCGAGGCGTCGCGTTGCTTCGTCTCCGTCATTCCCAACGCCGGTTTGCCGCTGATGGGACCCAAGGGCGAAACGATCTATCCCGAGTCGCCGCAAGAGATGGCGCGCGAACTCGTAGCGTTCGTACGGGATTTCGGCGTCAACGCGATCGGCGGATGCTGTGGCACGACGCCCGCCCACATTGCCGCCTTCGTCCGCGCGGTCGATGGTTTGCACGGCAGAATGCCCGAACCCAAGCCCCTTCAATTTGCCGCTTCGGCGATGACCGCGACCGCGCTCAAGCAAGACGGATCGCCGTTACTGGTCGGCGAGCGCATCAACGCGCAAGGGTCGCGAAAGATCAAGCGGCTGTTGTTAGCCGATGCCTACGACGACATCACGCTCGTCGCGCGCGAACAGGTCGAGGGTGGCGCCCATCTGCTCGACGTCTGTACGGCGCTGACCGAACGTAGCGACGAAGACGTGCAAATGGCGACGATCGTGAAGCGCCTCGCGCAGTCGGTCGAGACGCCGCTGATGATCGACTCGACCGAACCCAAAGTGATCGAAGCGGCGCTCAAGATGTACGCCGGACGGCCGGTCGTCAATTCGGTCAACCTCGAAAACGGCCGGGAAAAGATCGACGTCGTGCTTCCGCTCGTCAAGGAAAGCGGCGCTGCCGTCGTCGCGCTTACGATCGACGAGGCCGGCATGGCGAAAACGGCGGCACGTAAGGTCGAGGTCGCGGAGCGAATCTATCGCATCGTCGTCGATGAATACGGCATCCCGCCGGGGGCGCTCATTTTCGACGCATTGACGTTCACGCTCGCGACCGGCGATCCGGAATTCGCACCGTCGGCGGTCGAGACGATCGCCGGTATTCGCGCGATCAAAGAACGGCTGCCGGGCGTTCTTACCTCGCTCGGCGTATCGAACGTGTCGTTCGGCCTTAATCTGGCGGCGCGCGCCGCGCTCAATTCGGTAATGCTTCATCATTGCGTCGCTGCCGGACTCGACATGGCGCTCGTCCACGCAAAGGAAATAACGCCGTACGCCGAGCTGGATGCGCACGACCGGGAGTTGTGCGACGATTTGGTTCTCAATCGCCGGCCGGACGCGCTCCAGCGTTTGATCGAACGCTTCGAGAACGTCGTTACGTCGGCCACCGCGGTCGTCGTCGACGACGATGCCGATGCGACGCCCGAGCGTCGCGTGCACGATGCCATTTTGCGCCGACGCAAAGACGGCATCGAAGCGAAACTCGATGCGGTCCTCGTCGGCCGGGATCCGGTCGACGCGCTCAATAACGTGTTATTGCCCGCGATGAAGGAAGTCGGCGACAAATTCGGTGCGGGCGAGCTGATCCTGCCTTTCGTGTTGCAGTCGGCCGAGGTGATGAAGAAGGCGGTCGCCCATCTCGAGCAGTTTTTGGAGAAAAGCGACGATACGACCAAAGGGACGGTCGTGCTCGCTACGGTGTTCGGCGACGTGCACGATATCGGCAAGAACCTCGTCAATACGATCTTGACCAATAACGGCTATACGGTGCACGACCTCGGCAAACAGGTGCCGATGAACGCGATTCTCGAGAAGGCGGTCGAAGTCGGCGCCGACGCGATCGGCCTTTCGGCGTTATTGGTCTCGACCTCCAAGCAGATGCCGGTTTGCGTAGCCGAGCAGGACGCGCGGTCGTTGTCGTTCCCGGTCGTCATCGGTGGTGCCGCGATCAATCGTGATTTCGGACGGCGTATCGCGCTGCTCGACGGCGGCGAGCGCGTCTTCGCGCCGGGCGTGTTCTACGCGAAAGACGCCTTCGAGGGGCTCGACATCATGGACCGGCTGACGTCGAACGCCGCACGGCGAGACGCCTTCGTCGGCGAAATTCATAGCGAGATCCTGCGTGCTCGCGACGATGCGCGCCGTGCCGCAGAGGCGCCGGCGCGCGTGGCCACCGTCGACGCTCGACCGCGCTTGGAGCGCGTCGCGCCGCCGGCCGCGCCGTTTTTCGGCCCCCGCACGGTCGACGTCGCTCCGGAAGCCTTGTGGCGGCACTTCGATCTCAAGAGCCTCTTCCGGTTGTCCTGGGGCGGCGCCAACGTCAAGGGCGACGCGTGGGAAGCGCTCGTCGCGAAGGAGTTCGATCCGCGTCTGCGACGCTTTCAAGAGGCGGCGGTGCGCGACGCGACGATCGTCCCCACGGTCGTATACGGGTATTTTCCGGCTTCCGGCAGCGGTAACGACGTCGTTCTCTACGATCCGCGCGACGCGTCGCGTGAGATCGCACGCTTGAACTTCGCGCGTCAGGCCGGCGGCGAGCACCTCTGCCTGGCGGATTATCTGCAAGAACCGGGGCCGCAAGGCGCGAGCGACGTCGTCGCGTTGCAAGTCGTAACGGTCGGTCGCCACGTCTCCGAACGTATCGATGCGTTGCAACGCGCCGGGGACTACAGCGAAAGCTACTTTCTGCACGGCTTTTCGGTGCAAGCTGCCGAGGCGCTGGCCGAGCATACGCATCACCGCATTCGCGCGGAGCTCGGTCTCGAACCCGGACGCGGCAAACGCTATTCGTGGGGTTACGGCGCGTGTCCGGACCTCTCACAGCACGAAACCGTCTGGCGTTTACTCGATGCCGAGCGCGCGATCGGTACGTCGCTAACCGAGGCGTATCAGATCGTCCCCGAGCAATCGACCGCCGCGATCGTCATGCACCATCCCCAAGCCTCGTACTTCAACGCCGCCGCCGTGCGGGAACTCGTGACCGCGTAAGGGGTGACGCGTCAACCTTGGCGATAACTCCGATTTGACATCACGATGCTTTCTAAATAGCATCATGATGTGAGGACGACCATTACCCTCGACGACGATGTTGCTGCAAACCTCAAAGCGAGATGCGACGAACGGGTCGCTCGTTCAAGGCCGTCCTCAACGATGTCGTACGGCGCGGGTCGACGCGGCGTCCCGAACCGGAGCAGTCGCCGCCTTTCGAGGTGCGGGCGAAATGCTTAGGTCTGCAGCCTGGGCTTTCGTACGACAACATCGAGGAATTACTGGATATCGTCGAATCGCCGATGCGGCAATGAACCTCGTCGACGCCAATCTGTTGCTTTATGCGTACGACACGAGTGCCGTGCGCCTTGTCGTTTGCGACGGTTCTCGCATTCGTTCGAATTCAACGACGCCGCGCATCTTCGCAGAGCGTTTTCGATCGAGGAAGCTTGCGACATCGTGAACGATTGGTTGCGCCTGCAGTCGGTGGTGCTGCTGGAGCCGACGCGCCGGCACTGGCAACTATTTAGCGACGTTGCGCTACGGTCTCAAGCTCGCGGGCCGCTCGTTCCCGACGCCGACCTCGCAGCTACGGCTCTCGAACATGGCGCAACGTTGTGTACGCACGATAGATTTTACGCGCTTTGAGAGGCTTCGGGTTGCGTTCCCGCTAGCCGAGTGACGGCCTCATCCTCTGCCACGCCGGTACGGCCGTGTGGTCGCCGTTTGGTATGCAATACGCGCACCGATAACGCCTCCGATTGCGCCGCAAGCGACGTCGATCGCGTTCCAGAGCAACCCTTCCCGAGAGCCCGCGACGTATTGGCCCAGCTCGATGAGGCCGCTATAGACGGCAACGGTGACGGCGGCCGTGCCTACGAGCGAGGTATTGCGGCCGTGTTCGCGTGATGCACGTGTCGCGAGATAGCCGACGACCGTGAAAGCGACGATGCTGTAGATTTTTCGCAGGAGGACGTGCCACGAGAGCTCCGGCGGCGACGTGAGCCGATAGAAATCATCGCGGCATGCGAGGACGAAGAGCACCGCGGCGGCAGCTACGGTAGCGTACGTCCAGCGTTTCATGGCGACGTCTCATTTCGGACGTCTATGTTCGATTCTCCCCGCTACGTCGCCGCGACTCGCCCCTACGCTATCATTCGAAAAGGGTTGCACTTTCGCCGAGGGTAAGCGCGAGGCGATGCATGGGATACGATCTTCGTGCGCGTTGGTGGCCGCGTTATTCGCGGCGTCGCTCGTCGCGTGTTCTTCGTCGCGGACGGCGAACGGCGGCGGCTCTTCCGCGAATGGCAAGACGGTCGCCAAGATCGGCATCGATCTGCCGGTGAGCGGAGCCGACGCGTCGACGGGCATCCCGACGCGCAACGGCGCGATCCTCGCGATCGAGGAGGCGAACCGCGCCGGCACGGGTCTGCAGTTCGCCGCCTTCGATCTCGACGACGCGGTCGGCGGCGCTCACGATCCGGGACAGGGCGCGCAGAACGTGCGGCAATTCGTCGCCGACGCGAGCGTGTTGGCAATGATCGGTCCGTTCAACTCCAACGTTGCGGCCGCCGAAATACCGATTACCAACGACGCGGGTCTCGCGCATATCAGCCCGGCGAACACGCATACGGGTCTTACCAAGGGCGACGAAGCGAAGCGGCTGCGCACTTCGCATCCCGATACGATTGCGTTCTTCCGCGTCTCGACGACCGACGAGCATCAGGGCCCAGCGGCGGCGCAGTACGCCCGCAAGCTTGGCTTATTGAGAGCGTACGTGATCGACGACGACGAGACGTACGGTACCGGCGTGTCGGCGGCGTTCGTCGATGCGTACCGGCAAGCGGGAGGCACCATCCTCGCGCACGAGCACCTCTTCAAAGGGCAAACCGACTTCAAGGCACTGCTGACGAAAGCCGCGGCGCTGCACCCCGACCTCGTCTTCTTCGGCGGCACGACATCCACGGGCGGCGGGCTGCTTCGCAAACAGATGGGCGACTCCGGTATGGGCGACGTCGCCTTTATGGGCGGCGACGGCATCGGCGATGCGGAGTTCGTCCGTGCTGCGGGCAACATGGCGAACGGCTCGTACTATACGGTCGCCGCGCCCGACGCAACGCATCTGCCGAGTGCGAAGGCATTCGTCGTGACGTACGAGCGGCGCTGGCACGAGCCGGTGGGACCGTACAGCGCGAACGCCTACGTTGCGACGGAGATTGCCATCGCTGCGATCCGCAAGGCGTACGTGCGAAGCGCTCCAAACCTACCGGCGCGCGCCGACGTCTTGGCGGGCGTCGCATCGACGCACGGGTTCGCTTCTCCGATCGGAACGATCGGCTTCGACCGCAACGGCGATACGACGGCGGGAATCCTCAGCGTGTACAAGGTTTCCGGCGGCGCGCCTCGCTTCGTCGATCAGATTACCTACAAGTCTTGATCTGCGTGCGCTAAAGCGTTGCACGTTTTCGTTCAGCAGCTGATCAACGGCCTGTCGCTCGGCGCGATCTACGCGCTGATCGCACTCGGCTACACCATGGTCTACGGCATCGTCGAAATCATTAACTTCGCCCACGGCGACATCTATACACTCGGCACGTTCTTCTCGCTCGCAATTTTGACGGCGCTCGGCGTGACCGACCAAGTCCATGGCCCGGCTTTGCTGCCGATCGTTCTCGTGACGGTCCTCGCCGCCATGGTCTTGTGCGGCATCGTAGGGATTGCAATCGAACGACTTGCCTATCGCCGCTTGCGCAACGCGCCGCGGCTCGCGCCGCTCATCACGGCAATCGGCATGTCGTTCGTGCTCGAGAACGTCATGCAGCTCTGGCGTGGACCATCGCCCGTGCCGTTCCCGCAAGTAATCCCCAACCCGTCGGTTTCCCTCGCGGGCATCGACGTCTCCGCGAAGCAAGGACTCGTCATTGCGCTCGCCCTCGTTATGATGACGGGGCTGCAACTTTTCATCGCCAACACGAAGACCGGCAAAGCGATGCGTGCGACGGCGCAAGACCGAGACGCCGCGCGGCTGATGGGCATCGACGTCGATCGCACGATCGCCGTTACGTTTCTGATCGGCAGCGCGCTTGCCGGAGCGGCGGGCTTCGCGAGCGGCGTCTATTACGGCACGACGTGGTTCTTCAACGGCTTCAACGCCGGGCTCAAGGCCTTCACTGCGGCGGTTCTCGGCGGCATCGGGAATATCGCGGGTGCGATGCTCGGCGGCTTCACGATCGGCGTCGTGGAGGCGATCGCTACGCAGTACGTGCCGCAGGGCGCGCAGTGGTCGAACGTCGTCGTCTTCTCGGTACTCGTGCTCGTGCTCGTCTTTCGGCCGTCGGGCCTGCTCGGGGAATCGCTCCCCGATAAAGTATGACGCGCTCGCGAATCGGCTGGGCGGTTTTTGCGGCGTTTCTCGTCGCGTTGCCGTTGCTGGATCCCAATAACGCGCACGTCGACTTCCTCGCTAACGCCGGGACCTTTATTCTGCTCGCGCTCGGCCTCAACGTCGTGGTCGGTTTCGCAGGTCTTCTCGATCTCGGCTATGCGGCATTCTTCGCGATCGGCTCGTACAGTTATGCGATGCTCGCGAGCCCGCAGTTCGGCGTACACGTGCCTTTTTGGATCATGCTGTTCGTCGCGGCCGCCATCGCTGCCGTTTTCGGTATCCTTCTCGGAGCGCCGACCTTGCGGTTGCGTGGCGATTATCTCGCGATCGTGACGCTCGGCTTCGGCGAGATCGTTCCGCAGACGTTCCTCAATCTATCTCAATACACCAACGGACCGAACGGCATCAATTCGCTCGATCCGCCGTCGCTCTTCGGGCACCGGTTCGGCTTCAGCGCGACGCCGTATTACTACGTGTCGCTCGGCTTGATCGTGCTCGCCGTCTTTCTCGTGACGAATCTGCAGCGCAGTCGCCTCGGCCGTAGTTGGATCGCCATTCGTGAGGACGAACTCGCCGCTCGCCACATGGGAATCAACACGACGAACGCCAAGCTTTCGGCGTTCGCGATCGGCGCGTCGTTCAGCGGCCTCGCGGGCGTGGCCTACGCCGCAAAACTCGACCTCGTGTCGCCCGATCAGTTCGGCTTCAACGTGAGCGTGCTCGTACTCTCGATGCTCGTGCTCGGCGGCATGGGCAACGTCGCGGGCGTCATCGCCGGCAGTTTCGTGCTGTCGGCGCTCAATAGTTTCGTCTTGCCGCAATCTACCACGATCGCGCATTCGCTCGGCTTCGCAAGCGTCGATTTTACGAATTACCGCTTCGCGCTCTACGGCGGCATCTTAATCGCAATGATGTTGTTCCGGCCGGAAGGGCTCTTGCCGAGTCGCGCGCGTAAAGCGGAACTGCACGGAGCGTGACGCCGCTCTTCGAAGTGCGCGATCTGCGCCGGTCGTTCGGCGGCCTCGTCGCCGTAGCGGGCGTCTCGTTCGCCGTCGAAGCCGGTTCGATCGTGGCGCTCATCGGACCCAACGGCGCCGGTAAGTCGACGGTGTTCAACCTCATCACGGGCGTCTATCCCCCGAGCGCTGGAACGATCGCGCTCGCCGGCCGCCCGATTGCGGGGCTTCGCACGGACCGCATCGTGACGCTCGGAATCGCCCGCACGTTTCAAAACATCCGCCTCTTCGCGTACATGTCGGCGCTCGATAACGTGATGGCCGGCCGTCACGCGCGCCTGCGCGCAAGTCTGGTCGATTCGTTGCTGCATTCGCCGCGTCAACGTCGAGAAGAGCGCATAGCGCGAGAACGTGCTCGCGAACTGCTTGCCTTCGTTGGTCTCGAGATGGAAGCGGAGCGATATGCTCACGCGCTACCGTACGGCGCACAGCGTCGTCTCGAGATCGCCCGCGCGCTGGCTAGCGATCCGACGCTATTGCTGCTCGACGAGCCGGCAGCCGGCATGAATCCGCACGAGAAAACAGACCTGCTCGCCATGGTGCAACGCGTCCGCGCGATCGGCACGACCATACTCTTGGTCGAACACGATGTGAATCTGGTCATGCGCGCGAGCGACCGCATCGTCGTGCTCGATAACGGCGAAAAGATTGCGGACGGGACGCCCACAGAAGTTCGCCAAAACGCGCGAGTCGTTGAAGCGTACCTCGGTCGTGCGGACGGCTGACGTCGCGGTACCTCGAGTGCGGCCGCATACGACTCGCTGAGCCACTCACGGCTCGTGCTCATTGCGCCGTTATTCAATACGCTGCTGCTGCGACGTCGGTCATGACCTTTGCCGCATAAATCTCGTTAGTCGTCCTAGAACGTTACGCACGTCGTCCGCAATCCTCAACGCCTGCCAGTCGCCCAGTTCGCGTCGAACGCACGTTGCTCTACGGCAGGCGGAGAGCCGCGCTAACAAAACATTACAGGCTACGATGGCCGGTGGGCAAGGCGCCGCAGCCGCTTTGCCGTGGATTCATCCCGCGCGATCTGCAGCACGAGGACGCGGCCGACCGGAACGCGTCGTCCGGGCGCTTCAACGAAACTCACGTAGGTAAGGTTCAACCTTCCGACTTCGGGGCTTTCGAGTGTCGCAGAGGTGGGTAGGAACGGCCGCACTCCATACGCTTCCCACCAGCCCACGAACGGCTCGTGCTCACGCAACCTTGCCAGCAGGGCCGTGATGTTTACGTCATTCACAGCGTTTGCGTACGCGTCGTGAAATATCTCCGTCATCTGTATCGCGATGCGCGCCCACTCGATGTGTAATGCGCGCAGCGCGGGCTCGGTGAACATACGCACGAGCAGATTTGCTTCGGTCGATGCGCGGAAGCCGTACAGCGCGTCGGCGATGGCGTTATACGCGTAGACGTTCCAGAAGCCGTCGGCGACGAAGGCCGGTCCGTGTGTGAATCCGTCGATCGTGCTTTGTTCGAACGCGGCGCCCGCGTCGGGCTCCGATTCGTCCGTCGTCTTGCGCCCCGGCTTCGCAAGCGTGTTGAAATAGTGTCGTTCCGCCGCGGATAGCTTGAGCGATTGCGCGACGCGCTCCAACACGTCTTCGGAAACGCGAATATCCTTGCCGCCTTCGAAGGCGCTGTACCACGTGAGGCTAACGCCGGCGAGCGCGGCCGCTTCTTCGATACGTAGGCCCGGCGCACGGCGACGGCGCTGAAGGGGTGGAAGACCGACGTCGCCGGGTTCGAGCCGAGCGCGCATTGCGCGCAAGAATTTCTTCAACTCAAGCTTTCGCTCTTCAGCCATCGAGGTATTATAAGCGCGTAACGGCTCACGACAAGTCTTTTCTGTTTATGACATCACTTTTTGTGATGGTACTAATCATGACGCGCACTTTTAGGTATGGCGGGAGAACGCGGGAACCGTTATCGTGTTACCGGATCCAACTGGTGCGCGAAGGGAACGGACAATGTTCGTGACCGTCCCGTTGGGCATCGCAGCCTAAGTCGTCCAAGACCGCGTCGCTGCGATCCGGAACCGTATCGGTGTGCCGCACGCGTCTGTCTCACGGAGCGATCGACGAAGAGTTGTCAGAATTTGCCGGAAATTTTGGATCGAGCAAGACGACCCGGCGAGCGCAGGCCGTCTTCGAGGGCGGCCAACGGCTACGCGGCGCGCGTCTGGCACGTAACTTAACTCAAGAGCATCTTGCGGAGCTTGCGAACGTCAGCGTGAGAACGCTGATCGATCTCGAAGCGGGCGCCGGCCGCCGCGTTCGCCGCAAGACCTTCGATGCCGTCTCTTCGGCGCTCGGCTTCTCTTCGACAGAAAACGATGAACTCTACGACTTACTCAATCCGTCCGCCGTTGCGCCCCGTGTTGCGCAGAGACTGTCTCGTCCGCACGACGGCTTTTTCGGCCGCGAAGACGATTTGGCAAGCGTGCGTGCCCTATTGGGCGATCCCGACGTAAGAATCTGCACGTTACTCGGCTCGGCAGGCGTCGGCAAGACGCGCCTCGCGCTTGAAGTTTTGGCGGAGGTACGCTCGTCGTTCGACGTGCTCGTCGACGTGTCGCTCGCCGAGCTTTCGCGGTGCGGCGACGTCTTATCGCTCGTCGCTGAGAATTTGGGGCTCCAAAAACGTCGGGATGCAACGGATCTCCAGCGAATCGCCGAAGCGTCTCGACAGTCGACGATACTGCTCTTCCTCGATAACTGCGAACACCTGGCCGAACTGTCCGACGTCGTCCTCGACCTGCTGAACGCGACGAACGTCAAGCTGCTTACGACGAGCCGAACGCCGCTGCGCTTACGCGGCGAACGGCGCTACCTCGTTCGCCCGATCGGTCCGCTGGCAGCGCGCGATCTTTTCGTGCGTCGCGCTCAGGAGGTCCGCGCCGACTTTCGCGCGGAGGACGACGGGTACGTTACGATCGATCGGCTCGTCTTTCGCGTAGACCGCGTGCCTTTGGCAATCGAATTGTTAGCCGCCCGCCTTGCCGTCATGACGCCGAAACGGTTGTGGGCGGAGGTCGAGCACAAATCGATCGAAATCGCGAGCGATCGCAAGGACGCTCCGGCCCGTCATGCTGACATGGCCTCGGCCATCGCTTGGACCTACGATGCGCTTTCGCCGAGCGAGCAGCGACTGGCTCGCTATCTGTCGGTGTGGACGGGCGGCGCAACGCTCGAACATCTGGGAGGCGCATCGGATGACGGCGCCGCCGCCGGACTGCGGTCGCTCGTTGAAAGCAGTTTCGTAGAGTTGGATTGGGAAGGCGGGCGATATTGGTGTTTGCAAAGCGTGCGCGAGTTTCTCACCGAGCGTTCGATCGCCTCGGGCGAGTATCAGCTCGACATGCTGCGATACACGGCGGTCATCCAGCGGGCCGCTCGTGCTTCTCTGGCTACTGCTGAACCAACGCGGCTGGCTCGAACTCACGGCCGACGACCCCCCATCTGTCAACATGATCTGAGGCCACCGACTGCAAGCCGGTAAGCTCGAAGCGGGGCAACGGAGAACAGACCATGATGACCAGCACCAATGGCAAGTCGCCGGTGTCGTCGGAGACCGTGCTT